>ULOC01045582.1_pt1 | contig 44045 bp, 37 predicted proteins | sample 1952181 | NCBI WGS metagenome assembly ULOC01 (sample SAMEA4835592, study PRJEB28245) | human gut metagenome | biome: gut microbiome; material: fecal sample | place: Denmark | collected 2008
TTCATTTTTCCATCTCCTTATCTAGGTCGTTTTTATCGTTTCTGTGGTCTAAATATTCAGCAAAACGCTGCACGGCGAGCGGTGCGGATTTTCCATCGTGCAGAGTGAAACATATATATCTTCCTGATTGCGCCGATGGTCTTTTTGTGCAAATTCTGTACGGTGCACGGCGCTCGAACATTTTTTGTAACGCCTTTCCATTTGCAATTGCGATGATCTGCATGACAAATAGTTGCTTTTCAGATAATTGATTTTATGATACAATATTTTAGCAGATATGTCAAGTGCGAAATGAAAGAAAATTTGAGATAGATCGCAGTGCTACAAGTCTTTGCAAAAAAATTGCCGTGCACACTTGAAAAAATTTCTGGAACGTGGTATAATACTTCTATACTTAGCGAAAGGAAATTTGACAAATGTCTAAAATATGTAAATCATGCGGCAAAGAGTACAAAGGCGAATTTTGCGAGCACTGCGGCTACGGCGACCCTGACCTCGAAATAAAAGCCGTCAAGAAATACCAGACCAATAAGCCGGTGCGCTTTATGACAGCTGAAGAAAAGGAAGAACATTACAAAAAGTTGAAAGAGGCTCAGCGCGATAAAAACGGCAAGAAAAAGCGCGACCCGAAGATGGTTCGCCTGCTGATCGTGTTGGCTATCGCGGCGGTGCTTATCGTGGTAGGCCCGCTTTTCGGCACGGGCGTTATCGGCTTTAGCGAGAAGAGCAGCGACGTTGTAGACAAATACCTGACGGCGATAAACGAACGCGATTTCGACAAATACAGCTCCTGCTTCCCAAAAGAGATGCAGAAAGACTACGAGAGCGACCTCAAGCTTTCCGAAATGGGCGACAAGAAATACATGGAAACTTTTGCCGCCGATTTTGCAGAGAGCTACGGCGACGATTTCACCATCGGCTGGAAGATACAGAGAGCCGACGAGCTTACCGAGTACAGTTTAGACGGCTACAAGGAAGCCTACGGCACTGTTCCCGACATAAGCGAGGCAAATTTGGTAGTCACCGACGTTACATTCAAAGGCTCAAAAGGCGAAGAAACTTTCCGCATGAATTTCTACGTCGGCAAGGTCGGCAGACATTGGAAGCTTTTCAATCTGCAATACGAGCCGGGAATCATCACGCCCGATATGGAGATAACCTCTTCATTCGCGGACAGCGATACGGACAGCGCGGCGGAAAGCGCTGCTGAAAGCGCGGAATAAAAACTCAACAAACAAAAAAGACCTCCGAAAAACTCGGAGGTCTTACTATTTTACGAGGTCACTTGCCCATGAATTTCAGATTTTTTTCGATAAGCTCGCAGCGCTGTTTTACGCAGTCTACCGAACGCAGAGGGTCAGACGGAGTGTTGAAAGTGTAGTCCATCAGCTTCTCGATAGTCGTCGAAGCAACGTGCACGCGGGTATCGGAGGAAGCGTAGTAGATGTAAACATCGCCGTTTTCACGGACGATAGCGCCGTTTGTAAAGCAAACGTTTGAAACGTCGCCGACTCTCTCAGCGCCGTGCGGAGCAATGAAAAGTCCCGAAGGCTCGGCGATAAGCTTAGAGGGGTCGTTGAGGTCGGTCGCGAAAACGTAGATAACGTAGCGCAGACCTGCGGCGGTGTTTCTTACACCGTGCGCTATATGTATCCAGCCCTTGGGTGTCTTTATCGGAACAGCACCCGCGCCGTTCTTGACCTCGGTTATGGTGTGGTAGCGGCGGGGGGATATGACCTTTTCCTCGGTGCAGATGACGGGGTTCGTGATGTCATCACAAAGACCGAAACAAACGCCGCCGCCCGAGCCTGTTTCTATAAAATCGTCCTGAGGACGGGTGTAGAAAGCATATTTGCCGTCAACAAATTCCGGGTGGAGAACCACGTTTCTCTGCTGCGGCGACTTAGATCTCAAATTCGGCAGACGCTCCCATGTAACGAGGTCTTTAGTGCGAACTATGCCCGCCTGCGCGGTAGCCGCGGAAAGGTCGTTGACGGAAGTATCCTTGCTCTCAGAGCAGAAAACGCCGTATATCCAGCCGTCCTCGTGCTGAGTAAGGCGCATATCGTAAACGTTGGTTTCGTCAGGCTCGGTATCGGGCAGGATAACGGGATAATCGCGGAAACGGAAACCCTCGGTAGGGCTGTCGCTTTCGGCAACTGCGAAGAAAGACTTGCGGTCGCTGCCCTCAACGCGCGCCACAAGGCAGTATTTGCCATTGAGATAGATAGCGCCCGAATTGAGCACGGCGTTTATGCCGAGGCGCTCCATAAAGTGCGGGTTTGTCGCGGGGTCAAGGTCGTATTTCCAGATGATAGGCGCGTGCTCGGCGGTAAGCACAGGATTTACATAGCGGTCGTAAATGCCGTTATAGCTGTCCGCCTTGCGGTTTTTGCGGTTGATAAGCTCCTCATATCTCGAGGTAACATAAGCTTTGTTAGTTTCAAATTCGTTCATATTACGTTTCCTTTCATGGTTATTTGTGATAAATATATTATACTATATCGCGAAAAAAAATGCAATAGGCGCGCGCGGGCTTAAACGTTTACAATAACGATTACAAAAAAATTTTTTGTAAATAAAAGAAAGCGCAGCCGAAGCCGCGCTTTTGGTATTATTTAGATTTTCGAGATCCTGCCGCCTTATAAGCGGTATCATAAAGAAATTCCTGCACGTTGAAAGGCTCGCCGACAGGCTCTTGACGCTCGTAAGTACCGTCGGGCAGCATAACTCTCGCCGAAGTGTTGTCGCTCATCATGGCGGTAAAAATCTGCTCAACGCGGCGTTTAAGCTGCTCGTCAAGTATCGGCGCGGCTACCTCTACGCGCTTCAAAGTGTTGCGTGTCATGAGGTCGGCGGAGGCTATGTAGATCTGGCGGTCATCGCCGCTGCCGAAAATGTATATACGCGAGTGCTCGAGAAGTCTGCCGACGATGCTCACAATGCGGATATTTTCGGTGTAGCCCTCGATACCGGGGCGCAGACAGCAGATACCGCGAATGACCATTTCGATCTTCACGCCCGCCTGCGAAGCTTCTATCAGGCTTTCCATTATCTTCTTGTCGGTCAGCGAATTGAGCTTCAGCCCGATGTAGGCTTCCCTGCCCTCGCGCGCCTTTGCCGTTTCGCGCTCGATAAGGTCTATCACTTTATCTTGCAGGCAGTGCGGCGCTACCATGAGCAGATTTGTTTCTGAGATAGTTTCGCCCATCAGCAGGCGGCGGAATACCTCGGCGGTCTCCTTGCCAATATCGCTGTTCGCGGTGATAAGGCAAAGGTCGGTGTAAAGCCGCGCGGTAGATTCGTTGTAGTTGCCGGTGCCGACCTGCGTGATGTACTGAACGTTTTTGCCGCTCTTGCGAGTGATAAGGCAGATCTTGGAATGAACTTTGAGCCTATCTATACCGTAAATAACGCGGCATCCTGCCTTTTCAAGGCGTTTAGACCAGTTTATGTTATTTTCTTCATCAAAGCGCGCTTTCAGTTCTACCAAAACGTTGACCTCTTTGCCGTTTTCGGCAGCTTCGACCAGCGCTTCTATTACCTTACTATGGCGGGCAAGGCGGTAAAGAGTCATTTGGATAGAGATAACATTTTTATCTCGTGCAGCCTCACTGAGCATATTAAGGAAAGGTGCTATACTCTCATACGGATAGTGCAGCAGCACGTCTTTTTTCAGCACCTGCGGGATAATTGCAGAGTCGGTGAGGGCTGGCGATTTCTGCGGAGTGCGAGTCTTATAGCTAAGCTCGGGGTCGTCGGAAAGCTTTTCGCGAATAGTCTTTACGAAGTCGAGCGAGAGCGGAGAATCGCTGGTGAAAACGCACTTTTTCTCGAGGTGTAGGTATTCGCAAAGCTCTTCCACAACGCCGTCGCTAAGTCGGCGGGTCATATCAAGGCGCACGGGGCAGAGCTTTTTGCGCATTTTGATGACCTCAGCCATATGGTCGCGGTAATCGAGATCTTCATCGTAAACGCGCGATTCATCTATATCGGCGTTGCGGATTATCTTTATCAGCGACTTTTCGATGACCTTATAGCCCGGGAAAATGTTGGCAAAAAAGTGCAGGATCATCTCATCGGTGAGCATATAAACAGTGCCCTTTGAGGAAGCCATGGGCGGTATCTCGATAGCGTTCGGGAAAAGCAGGGTTATCGAGGGAACGATGGCCAGGCGGCGTTTACCGTTTTTGCTTTGGAGCACGGCGATACCGTAGACCTCTTTATTTTTCAGAAATGGGAAAGGCTGTTTTTTGCCGATAAGCGCAGGGAAAAGCAGCGGCTGAATATCCGCTTCAAATTTCAGGCGAACATACTCCTGCTCGCGCTCGTTAAGCTCGGAAAATCGGGCGACGCGCACGCCGCGAGTGTCGATCTCCGCCATGATGCGCGAGTAAGCCTCGTCCTTGCGTTTGAGCAGCTTTTTTGCGCGTGCGAGAACAGCGCTAAGCTGTTCCTGCGGGGTCATGCCCGTCTTATTATCGCGCGAGCGGTCGGAAACGAGCATGGCGTCATGCAGACCGCCAACGCGTACCATGAAGAATTCATCGAGATTGCTCTGAAAAATCGAGATGAAATTGAGCCTTTCGAGCAGTGGCACGCTTTCGTCCTCAGCTTCTTCGAGCACGCGTTCGTTAAATTTGAGCCACGAAAGCTCTCGATTGACGTAACAAATGTATTTATCGGTGTTTTTTGGCATATTATCTCCTCCTGAACTGCCGCCGCGCTATGTAAAAGCGGTGCATAATGCTATTATACCGCAAAAATGCGCATGTTACAAGGCAGAGCGCTGTATAATGTTTGTAAAAAGTCTGAAAAAGCGACAAAACCGGCGCTATACTATATTTATATATACATTATATCAGCAATATAGGGCGTATTTTGTTATGGATTTATGTATTTTTTCTTACAAATAATAAAAAATACACACTTTATACGGACAAAATCTATTTTTTGTCGCACAAGTTTGCAAAAATTGCAGTTAATAATATTTTATATTTTTGTTTACCGAATATTAACTAATTTCCGTGCAAAAATTGTTGACACGGGTGAAATTATGTGCTATAATATTAAAGTCGTCGGGGTGTGGCGCAGATTGGTAGCGCGCTACCTTGGGGTGGTAGAGGCCGTGGGTTCAAGTCCCGTCACTCCGACCAATAACTAAAGCGTGATCATTGTAAAAGTGGTCACGCTATTGTGCTAATAAACCATTATCGGTTTCATATATAAAGCGAGGACGCTTCATGACAAAAGATGCAATTGAACGTAAAATTGCTTATTTAAAAACTCAAAAGGATATTCCTAACGCTGATTATCGTGTTTACATGATAAATATCTACAATTACATTTCAGATAAGTGTAAGGAAAACAATAACAATTGGTGTTACTGCATTGAATGCAAAGAATGGGATATCAAAAAAATCATCACGTTAGGTACTCATAATTCTGATATGTCACTCACAGAGTGTCGAAGATACATAAAAGAATTACATGAGTTAGGATATATCAAGAAGAGATTTGTTGAAGGAACTTGGAGAGAATATAAAATCAAAGAAATTGATTTTTAAGCAAATCCGTATTTTTTCATATCCTCTTCTATATCATCAATTTCCGGTATATCATACACAAAATCAAAGTACTCGTTATTCAATTCTTTTATTTTGAATTTAACAAGACAGTCAGGTGATACACAAGTTACGCAGAACAATTCATATACAAAAGTTCTTTCGTGCCTGTGTTGAGTTGAATAAATAGCGGTTTTCGCATTTAGCTTTTCATTATAAACGAGGATGATACCTTTGGTTTTTATTAAAAAGCCTTCGTTGTCATCGTGAATTTCATCAATCGTAAAATCAATGTTTTCACCATCTGAAACGAAGTATTGTTCTTTCAGTATTTTAGACAATATTTTAGAAACAGAAAAAGATGTTTCGCAAAACATTTGACCATCTCCTTTGTTAGTTTTTTATCAGTTGAGATAAATCCACACGTTTGTATGGGCTTATCTCAACCGATAATCGGTTGAGTATATATAAACAGTATAAACTGCGGATCGCATTTTCGACCTCTGCTCTTACAGCTTGTATCGCACTCTATGTCGAGCAGCCGAAAGGGCTTATACAGGCTTGCTTGTATTGTAAATTAAGCTTTTGTGATCTCAGTTGGATCAGCGTGCAGGCTCATAGGCGGCACAGCCGTTTCAGGATCGCGGCGGCGCTGTATGCTCACAGTCTTTCTTTGAAAGAAAAAAATTAAAATCACCTAACCGGTGCGGGTCTTTCTTGCAGACTGTATATCATTGCATAGGCTGCTATGCTCCGGGCGTTGCACATGGTGCGCAGCCCCTCATGGGAACATATGATGTTCATACGCATTTAGGTCATTCCCTTGTCATCGGGCAACCATCATCAGCTTAATACCGGACACTTCCAATCTACCTTATCATTAGTCCGGAGAGCATGAGGATTCAATTTTCAAGATTCTAATATCTGCAAGCTGTCAACCACGCTGTGAAGATATTGTGATAAAATAAAGAACCATACCTAAAAGATACTAGGTATGGTCTTGACAAAATCTATTATTCATGCTATAATGGTAGCAATGAACGCAAAACTAAGTCCTGACGATATGATGGTATCGTTTAGGGTGATGGGCTGTTTGGTGCCGGCAAGCACTGAGCAGCCCGTTTTGTTTTTTTATTTTACTCTTACATTATATCATATTGGTAACATAATGTCAAGTAGTTACAGTCAATTTCATGATTTTTTTTGGTGGAATATCTGCCTTTAGGCAGAAAAAAAGAAGCTGCACTTTCCGTGCAGCTTCTTTAGTTTTCCTTATGTTTTTCTACTGTTCTGATTATGCTTCTTACTATAAAACCAATAATAAATAATGCTAGCACAAGCGGAACTGATCCAAATAAGAACATAAGATAATGTAACGCTATCTTCTCTATGCCCTCAATTCGTATTATTGAAAAACCGCTTTTTATGACCTTTTCTAGTTCCGTAAAAAATGTTACAACTAAGGCCACTATCAAAGGTCTTAATAAAACAGGGATTTTGTTTTTCACTTCTAAAAATACTGCTGGAACAGCAAATGCCAACAGCATAGGCAAAAATTTTAAAAAATCTTTTGGTGAATCAATCAGTGAGAAAATCGTCGGCCAAAATGTTACAATCATAAATATAGAAATTACAACTGCCAAAGATGCTAAAATGGCTATTACATTATCAAATGTTGATTCCTCATGGACTATGACTTTGACTGTTGGTTTTTCATCGATACGATTCATGTTCTTACCCCATTCTCCTAGTAATTCTTTGGTATATTATATCACATTGATGATATAATGTCAAGTAGTCACAGTAAATTTTATGAATTTTTTTGGTAGAATATCTGCCTTTAGGCAGAAAAAAAGAGCTGCACTTCTCGTGCAGCTCTTTTATACTATATGCAAATTAAATATTTCTTTCAAGTAATCTAATACGCCATTTGCAGCATGAATCGTAGCAATCATTAACAAATCTTCATCTATCTCGCTAAAATCAATTTCATATCCTGCATTTTGGATTAGCTTAGTAATGAACAGACGTTCTGTACGTCCATTTCCCTCGCGAAATGGGTGTAATATGTTTAGATCGTGAAAAAACTCAGCTATTTTATCACAAAATTCATTGTGATTTAAATTTAAAAAGTAATTTTCATCTTTTAAATAGAGAAATAGAGCTTTCGTATCTCGCTCTAAATTTTCTGCCCGATGAAAAATTGTGCCTTTTTTAGAAATATCAATTTTTCTGATTTCTCCTGCCCATTCATAAATATCCTCAAAAAGATACTTATGTATCTCGCAATAGTGAAAATAATCAAACGAACTGTTTGTAGAATTGCAAAGATATTCCGCTGAACGATAAGCTGTAACAACAGCTTCTATATCATTAAGTTCCTTTTCATTTTGAATATTTAATTTATTTTTTAAGACAGTTGTTCCAGCATAACAATCTGAACTAGTACTTTCTAACGAATACGACATAATTATTTTCTATATGATTTATTATCGTGTTTGCATTCAGATATAAATTTTTTATATGACATTTTACCTGACATGAGGTCATAACAGATTTTTGTTTGCTTTTCATCAAATGAGAATCCCTCCATTTTTACTGAAGCAATTCCAAATTTCAATGCTTTTTTCTGACGTTCGTTCATTATACATCACTCCCATCTTCTTTATTATAGCATATCTTATTTTGATTGTCAATCATACGATTTCTGCCTATAGTCATATTCCTAACTGCTTTCGCAACAACTGTATATCTCTATGTCCATAAACACGGCTTAGCATATCGAGATCTGACCAGCCGAGCTGTGCGGCTATCGCATATGGGTTTTTGCCCTCGTTGACCCATATTGAAGCGCGTGTGTGTCGCAGCTCGTGAGGTGTAAGCATCGGAACATTTACGCCATGCTTGAGATAGTGATCGTGCATTTCCTGCATGAAAACTTTGTATCTGCGAATGTACCATGAATCGGGACTGCACACTTTTCCGAAGCGGTTATATATGAGAAATTCCGGATACACATAGTGCCCCGGCGTTTTCTTATGAACATTCTTGCCCAGCAGCAGCTCACGCGGAGCGCGGTTTATGTGCTCCATCGTTTCGTCAGATACGGCTATCACCCTTTCTCGGTACTCGTTCTTTGTATCGTTAATGACAACGCGGCTGCTTTCGGCACTGCTGCCGCCCTGACGCACTGTTACACCTCGCTGGATATATATTAGTTGATTTTGACGATCTATATCGTCCCACTTAATGCCCAGCAGTTCAGAGCGCGACAGTCCACAGCTTAGCAGCAGATCAATTTCAAGCCCAAAGCGGTGAAGCTTTGAGTATGCCAAGACAAGATCTGCTTGCTCAGGTGTGTAGACGCGCTTTTTCTTTTTTTTGCCACCCACCTGAATCTTGAAATGCTCACATGGATTTTTTGGTATAATATCATTGACATACGCATTATCCAGTATTTCATTAAGCACGGAAAAATGTGATTTAAGCGTTTCTCTCGAATAATCGCGGTACAAGATAAAATACATCTCAATATCGTTGCGCTTGATACTGTCTATAGGCAGTGCGCCGAAATACGGCAAAAGATGATTTCTGCACAGCGATTCCCAGTGCAGTTGATATGTATTATCACGCACCTTGTACTGTTTGATCATTAGCACGGTTTTTGCGTGCTCTGCGAACGTTATTGACTTCATTTGATTTTCCATTATTCTCTTTCTCCTTATGTTATGGTATTTTTACACAAGTCTTTTTACAGACGTCATATATTATATAACTTCATTGGCATAAAGTCAATTATATAGCAATATTTAAAATTTCTTTTAAAGAAAAAATAAAGAAAAAAGAGAATTTTGTACTCACAAAAATGCAAAGCGCGGCGCAGCTGTCAAACCCCGAGTGTTCGTATGTATAGATACTTAACAAAGTTATATATCTTAGATCATATTTTTTACTCTCTAAAAGACATAACAAAGTGGGTTTATATAATGAGGGTTCATTTTACCCACTACCCCCTATAAAACTTGCAGAGCAGATATGCATAGATTTTCTGCGGCAGCTATTGACATAGTTAGATTTAAGTGATATAATATATGTGAATTTATGGCGACAACGCGACGACTTCTTCTTTTTTATAGTACCGCGCAGGCGTACTACCACGAAGTATGTGTTATCAGTATAGTCGCCAAGCTTTGTACGCTTTAGCTGCTTTACTATAAGCCCTTTTTCGATCAGCCTGCTGCAAGTGCGGCATATATCTGACTTATACGCATTCAGAATGCGTGAAAGGTCGTTTAAAGACTGATAAAATGAATTGATAGTATTAGTACGCAGCTTGCACATTGCGGCGTACAGCGTAAATTCCTGCGCCGTGAGAGCAAATGAAAAAACATCATAACGCATATAAAAAAACTTGTTGAAAAACGCCATAGTGTAATGATAACTGCTTTGATGACCGTTTTCGCGAGTGGTTCTGTATCTGTTTACTATTATATTCTTCTCAGCGAGTTCCGAAAGGGCACGCTTGACTGTAGACACACTGAGTCCGCAGGCTTTAGAGAGAGTAGATTGTTTTACACAGATCTCGTAACCGTTACGGCTCTTTCTATTCTCATTGACAAGACTGTAAAGCTTGCAAGCAACTTTCAGAGCATTTCCTTTGGTTTGGGTTAAAATTGCATTTGGTATTTTCATATTAATTCTTCTTTCTGAGGACGGCATATTCGCACTATGCTGTTCTCTTTTTTTGTATATAAAAAAGCAGCCATTTATAGCTGCTTTAAATCATTTTTCTTTGATTTTTAGTAAAGTTGTTTTTGCTTTATTGTAAATAGCTTTTGAGTTAATAGTTGAAAGCGAAAGCTTTATGTTGTGATCTTTTGAAAAAGTAATAAGCGGTTCTGGATCATAGGCTATAGTGTTATCATTACTATAGTGAATACCGTCAAAATCAAGTATTTGCCGACAAGATGATCCACATATAACACTTTTTATTTTGCAAAGAGTATACAACAACGGAAATCTGTAATCCGACGAAAGCTCTTTATAATTGCCATTAAAATCGAACCAATAAACTCCGTTAGTTGAAATATGATCATACTGATTTTCAAAATCAATTATGCGAACAGGAATATCAATGCTCTCTCTTAAATACTTTACTGCCGCCAATCTGTGATAGCCGTCCTCGTAAGCTGCTATCATGTTAAGTTCTGAAACAAAAACTGCTTGATGAATATTGTCAAGTTTTTTATTCTTTATAAACTCAACGATACTCTTAGGTTTAACTGCAGTCGTTAATATTGATTTTTTATAGGAATTTACTATCCCGTCATAGCTATTATAGGAGGAAAAAGTCATTATGCAGCTATGTAACCTTATTATGTAATCGTCTGTCGCATTGCAGTAATATGGAAGAGTTGCCAAGGCGGCATACTCAGCTATTACCGATTCCTTGATCAATGTTATATTGTAATCCAAGAAAATCAATTTTTCTTTTATTTCACTAAAGCAATTAAGTCTTTCGAGTAATTCTTTTAAAACAATAAAATACTTTTTGGAATTATTAGTTTCAATTTCTATTAACTTTTTGGCATCATTTATAGACATACATTCTTTGCTAAAAATCATTTTCATTCACCATTTTCCATGCAGCTAGAAGCATTGCTTTGGCAGAAGGCTCGAATAAGCTAAGGGAAAATCTGATAAAATCATTTATTGCACCGATCGCATTGAAATAATCCCCATCAATATAATATTCTCTAAAGTCATTCATATATTTCAGCTTGTTTTTAAATGTTATTTCTGTAATATCATCTTTCAAAATAGGGGGAATCATATCAAGGCGCTTAAGTTCTGAAAAAAACTCCGAAATGAGCTGTTTATTTATTTCTGTCTTACCGAATTCTCTTTTGTCAAGTAACGATAACAAACGTTTTTCTTCGCTTCTGCAAGCAGCAATCATTTTGCTCTTTTTATTCATTAAAGTACCTCTCATTTTATCATGATTTAGTTTCGCTGTCAATTACCATTTGACCACATCATTGTCAACCTCCATTGTATTTTTTCGCAACATATCTAAGATTAACATACTTTCCCGTATCAACAAGTTCAAACGTTCCTTTGTATTTTTCGCCTTTTGAATTTACTGCACTCAGAGTTGCAGTTTTTCCCTTTAAAAGACCGGCGGCGGAAGCCGCACTGACCTTTATGCCACGCTTTTTATCCTCTTTCCATAGTGCGAAACCGCAGCCCTTACCGCCGCAGCAGCTAAATGCCTTTGGTGTTTCCGTCACGTCGCAGCCGCAACGCGGACATTTACCAACGACTTTTGTTTCATACTCAGGCAGCTCAAGCTTTACGCTCATATCGTCTTGTAAAGACAAAAAAGCTGAAAAACTTTTGCCCGATTTTCCGATAAAACCTTTCAGCACATCTGTTCTCCCTTTTTCGAGCAGCTTTGCCGCCTGTGTTTCAGATATATCTTTCTTGCATATATTTTTCGGCAAACCGAATCCGCAAGCTTCTTTGCCTTTCTCACAAGCATAGACCTTGCTGTATGACCTCACCTCTGCGCCGCACTTAGGACACTTGCCAATAGCTTCAAAGCGCGTAGATAAGACTGTATTTTCCGCCGGTGATGAATAATTCTTCGTCATGTTTTTAACGTGGTTTTCTATTTCATCAATGAAACCGTCAGCAGAGATCTGCCCCTTTGCTATCCTTTGCAGTTGTGTCTCCCACTCTGCTGTCGTTGCCACTGATTTGACCTCATCGGGAACTGCAGCTATAAGTTCCCTGCCTTTTGAAGTTGAAATGAGCTTTTTTCCATCACGTTTAACATACTGTATCTTAACAAGATTTTCGATTATGGCAGCGCGCGTTGCGGGCGTTCCAAGACCCTTTTTCTCTATATCCTCACCAATTTCAGCATACTCTGAATAGTTTTCGTTTCCCGCATATTCCATTGCTGTAAGCAATGAAGCTTCCGTGAAAGGCTTTGGGGGTGAAGTAAAATGCTCTGCGGAGCTTGCCGAAACATTTTCAAAAATATCGCCCTGTGATATATCAGGCAGAGCAGTATCAGTATCATCGTTTGTTTCGTCATCACTGTTTTTATTTTTAAGTACTGCTTTTATCTTCTCTTCTGTAGTTTTCCAGCCGTTATCGATAACAGTTTTTCCATTTGCCGAAAAATCATAGCCTGCGCAACGTATATGAGCCTTTACTGTTCTGTATTTATGCGGAGCAGATACGGCAAGGACAAGACGTGCAGATATTAGCTTGAGAATGTTTCGCTCACCATCAGAGAGCGTGCTCAGGTCTGCTCCTTCAAGCTCTGCGGTCGGTAGTATTGCATGATGACCGCTAACCTTTTTGTTATTGATACACCGCTTTACATCGATCGTGTGAGGTATTTCACCGTATTCGGGAAAGCATGAGAAAACTATGCCTACCTCATTTATCGCAGTTTGTTCCATATCATCAGTAATGTACTGCGAATCTGTTCGCGGATATGTCGCCAGCTTTTTCTCATAAAGAGATTGAAGATGATCAAGCGTTTGTTTGGCTGTGTAACCAAAATATTTATTAGCTGTACGCTGAAGCGTGGTCAAGTCAAAAAGCTTCGGTGGATTAAGTGTTTTGCTTTCATCGTTCACTTCAATTACTTCTGCCGTCTTTCCGCTGACCGCAGCTATTATTGAACGTACCTTATGAATATCATCTATGCGTTCAGAGATCGCCTTAAAGCTGCCGCAATCAAGCTCTGCGGTATAGTATTTCTGTTTTACGAAGTGTTCAATGTCATAGTCGCGCTGCACTATCATAGCAAGCGTTGGTGTCTGAACTCTGCCTATAGTCAGTTTGTTTGAATATCTGCAGGAAAACAAGCGTGTTGCATTTATGCCGACAAGCCAATCTGCCTTAGCGCGTGAATAGCCTGCTGCAAACAGGTCATCATAGGCTTTGTCATTTTTCAGCTCAGCCATAGCAGTGCTTAGTGCTGAAACTTCAAGCGATGATGTCCACAAGCGTTTTACAGGTTTTCTGCACCCCGCCAGCATATATGTGTATCGAAAAATACACTCGCCCTCTCGATCAGCATCGGTAGCGCATATTATCTCAGTTACCGCAGAGCTGTTCATAAGGCGTTTTACGATGGAAAACTGCTTTTGAGCACCATCAAGGATCTTTAGCTTCCAATCTTTAGGTATTATAGGCAGTGTATCAAAACTCCATCTTTTTAATTCTTCTGAATAATCCTGCGGCAAGAATAGCTGCACAAGATGACCGTGACACCACGTCACCGTGTACCCGCCGCCGGTAAGGCAGCCGTTTTCTTTTTTATCAGCACCAACGATAGGCGCTATGGCTTTAGCTACGCTGGGCTTTTCTGCTACTATAAGTTTCATGATTACTTCCTTTCTGCAGTTTATTTTTCTTTTAAAGGAAAAAAATTAAGATCTGCATTCTATCAACTTAGTGGTTCAACCATTATGTGTGGTATTTATATAACGTTCCAATCTGCTTTTTTCATCGGCAGAAAGATAGACCATCTGCCGTATTCGTTTTATCAGCGCTTTTGCCACAGTTATTTTCTGATCGGTGTCTATATCAGAACTGAAAAGCAGATCAAGATTATTTTTCAGCCAGCTTCCATCTTTATGATTTTTCTCATCTATCTTGCTGATTATGTCGTCAATATCAGTTTTCTTTTTAACAGACGGCGCAAAATTGGTGCGTATACTGCTCTTCTTGAGCTTGCTTTGCGGCGTGAGGAAAAAGCTCACCGTATCGCTGTCGGTAGCGTCCATTTGCCATACATATCCTTGCTTTTCAAGCCGCATTGCTGCCTGCCGCCATGTTATCTGCGAATTTTCGGGGTGTGCCGCAGGAGCTGTACGCCGTATAAGTGTCGCCCATATCTCATCAAGCGGATAGATCGTATCCTCAAGCGGGCGGTCTATAAGTTCCATCTTTTCAGCTATCTCACGGGTGCTGTTGCTCGGCAGACCGAGCTTGTAATAAAACTCAAATTGAGTTATCATAGGATACGAGCGTTGACGTTTTGTTATCGCCATTCCCGGCTCCATGTTTGCAAGCTCATCGGACGTTGCCAAAGGCTGCCCGTCAACTGCGCGTGATTGGTGATCCAGCCATGTATGCAGATTACCGCTGTAAGTTGTATATTCCACCGTTTTGTTTCCTAAAACAGATGAAAAATATTTGTTGGTATCATCGTCAAGTGAGTTGATATAAACAAGATTACCGCAGTTAGATCGTATTGTCTTTGCTGCATTGGAATATTTAGTGTCAAGCTGATTAAAGTCCTGAATAAACAGATCAAATAGCAGATTACGGCCTGCACCTACCGTTATTTTTGTGTCCATGCCCGGTATCGGTACCATGTTTCCGAATTCGTCCAGTATAAAATGGACGCGCTGCGGCAGCTTCTGCGACTTGAATTCATCGGCATATTCGACCAGCTCATCGTAGCATTGGTTAACAAACAAAGTTGAAAGCACATATCGCGATTTTTCGTTATCCGGTATCAACATGAAGATCGCCATAGGTTTGTCGGGGTCAGCCAACGAGCGAAAGTTTATCTGATTGCCGCTCGTCAGTTTCGATACACCGACATCAAAACCAAACAGATTTAGGTTTGACGCGAGCGTTGAGAAGATTGAGGAACGCATATCGCCGCTTGCGAAATTAGATGTTGCGTAAGATGATCGTGCAGGATTGCCTATAGGCAGATTATTAAACAATTCATCAAGCGCGTTGACAGTCGTATTTCCGCGCTGCTCATTCGCTGTTCCGAATTCAATGAACATCTGATAGATCGAGTAAAGCGATACATTATCCAAATGCCCATTATCGTATCCGTGTTCCAAAAGAAAAAGTAACATTGAAACAAAGAGTGACTTTGCTGATTCAGGCCATATCGGATCCGATTTATCGTTCTGCGTAAAAACATTTGCAAGAGCCTGAGCGAGTTTCATGCATTTCGATAGATCTGTATTACCGTCTTTGCCGTCGCGTCTGTTGCGGTATTCGTCAATTATTATTTGCAGCGGATTCCATAGATTAGAATACTGCGTATCGCGTAGATTGAGCACGGCTACGTTATAGCCTTGATTCACAAGCATATCATACGAGTTTTCAAGCAGCTCTCCCTTTGGGTCGTTGAGAACCATACTGTGCTTGACCTGAGCGTTAGCTATGTATCGTATCATGGGCAGCACAAAAGTTTGACCTTTACCTGAACGTGTAGTTCCTATGATAAGGCTATGTATCGTTTCCGTGTCAACATATATATTTCCGTTTTCTCGGAAAAGCGGTATCCCGCCCGATCTTGCTTCTGATATATTGTTTTCGGGAAACTTGGACAAAATGTGCGATACCTCTTCTTCGGTGATAAAATGTGCTTTACCCTTTATCGTTTTGTTGCCATTTCGTATCGCCCAGCTTGTATCGAGTTTGAGCGTCAACAGCATACTTAGCGCAAGAGCTATTATAAGCGTCATGGGTAAACCGATAGTTGCAGGTTTGAAAAAGTAGCTTATTTTTGGAACAAGCACCGCTGTCGTATATCTTTTGTGAGAAAAGTCCAGCATATATTTTAGCACCAGCGGCAGATAATTCATCAATAGGCATATGAGCACATAAAACATAAGCGTAAATGACAACACCTGCACCAATCGAACCAACGCTCGCCCATCAGTGCTGTTTTCGTTTATATATGAATGTCCTTTTAGCCGTTCCTCGTTTTTCTCTTTCCTAGCCATTTTTGACCTCCTTAGTATTCACGTTCAAAATCATCATACGATCCGCCCTGCTCTTGCTGATAATCGTATTCGTCTTGCAGTGCTTTTAAATGCCGCTCAGATTCGTCAAGCAACTTTTCTAGCGTATTAGCGCACCGGTTATATACAATGGTCGCGCTTGTTATAGATCTTTTGATACTCCTTCCGACATTGATTTTTAATATGGGGCGATACAGCTTTGCGAAATTCTTTTTGATCTCGGCATTTGCCGAAGCACTGCCGCTTTGTGCCGCTGTAAGCAGATTATCAGCAGCAACATTTATCTGACCACTTTTCAATGCGACCTTACCAACTGTTTCACGTACTCGCGGATGTTCCGAACGCCGCAGCACTTTCGCTGCCTTATCAGTTTTTCCGTTTTCGACAAGTAGTTTTGCATACATCACTTCAAAATTGTTATATTCCTTGCTGCTGCCGATCTTACAAGCTCGCTCCATATACTGCTCCGCTTTTTTGCGATACTCTTTATTATCACTTCTGCGGCGGTAATAGTAATATGCCAAATACATCGCGGCGCTTGTGCTTTGCTCGGAAAAGCGCTCCATCTCGTCAAGAGCTTTTGAAAGTGCCTTGCTGTCACCATGTGCAGCAGCACTGTCTATGCTGCCTTTTATGCTTTCATATTCTTTCTTTAAAAGACCGGGCGCGGCGCGCTCCTTGTGAATATCTCTAACCGTTGCCGACTCTTTTTCTCCGTATCTTATCTTGTATATCTCTTGAAGCAGTTTGTTTCCGGCACTGCTGTAAAAAGTTTCGAGTCGGTTCACAGCGTACTCCTCAAGTTCGCTGCGCTGTTCTTTGCGCTCGCCATAAATTTCACGGTAATCGCGGCTCATTTCAGCAAGTCTGTTTTTGTACTCTTCAAACTGCTTTTTCAGTTCATCATTGCATTCGATCATTTCGTCAACGCATTTTTTTATGTGATCTCTGTACGGCAGCATTTTTGCTCTGCCGTACTGCCACGCTTTTCGCGTTTCAGGTAAATTATCTACTAGATCTCTGATAGAAGAAGTTGGCGAGAAATTTTTAGCTACGCCCGGAACAAGAATACGCCGCTCTATTTCTGTAAGCAGCGGCGTATTTTTATTTGTAAGCGTTTCACGAACCATAACAGATTTTATGCGTTCTATCGCTTCCTTTTCTATCATATCCCCACGCCGCTCTACATAATTCTTTTCGTTGAGCTGAAAATGTATGTGTACATTATCCGTATTGGTGTGTATCGCGGCAGACCAGTATATATTATCCGCCGATAATGTTTTTGATGAGCTGACCATTTCGGCGATCGCTATGCGGGCACAATCTTTAAGATGTTCAGTGTCGAGTGTGTTGCCCACGATAAAACCATTCCGGCGCAAATAGTTGTTATCAAATGATATAACGCCCAGCCACTTTGTAGTATTTTTCTCACAGCTTATCCGCTCCATCTCCTTAAGCTGTTCTATCCCATTATCGTCAACATGATCGCAGCTTGCGGTAAAAAGTCCGTCGGATTTTTCTGTATTCCTCATGTATTCTATGTAATCGTAAAATTCGCTTTTGCGCGAAACCAGCTTACCCTTAAATGCGTCGGGACGACTCATGTAAAACAGAAAACCGCCGACATTCCATTTTTTCTTAAATGCTGTTTTAAAGACAACGCCTGGCATTAGTATTTACCCTTTCGTTCGCGCTCAAAGCTGGCGCGCTCAGTAGCAAGCCGCTCCTTTTTCTGTTCAAACAATTTATCAGAGCTCGCGATAAATCTTGATGGATAGTAATCTCTGCCGCTATCTTTATCAGCGGACTGAAATTTTTCATCAGACGGCACGCTGTAATTAACTAAGATATTGACCATATCACGCACCTCGTATATCATTTTTTCAAGGTCGTTAAGTCTGTGATATAAGTCGGAAATATCGCGTTCGCTCTTTGCCGCATAGTCGCTTATCTTTGCCGAAGTGGCCGCAAGCAGATTATCAAGCTTATTTTGAGATGCGGTGAAGTTATACTTTATTTCTTTTTCGTCATATATACTTTTCTTTTCGTCACTCATTTCGAGAATGCCCATATCAACGCCCTTTTGCAGAATAATCGAATTGAGCAGTGTCGATACAGGTACGTTATTAGAATCGCTTATTTTTTTCAGCGTAACCACAGCTTCAGGATCAAGCGTGAATGTGTTTTTCACTTTTGCCATTTATCATTTCATTCCTTTCACTTTTTTCGCGCGGGGTTCCAAATTTAATACCTCGTAAAATTTCATTTGAAAACCTCAATGTATTTTTTTGATTTAAAACACGTTACAGATTAAGCTATGAGCATAAAGAAAGTGCAAGCACTTTCGCTCAAAATCCTTGTAGTACAAGGATTTTCGGGGTATTGAAGTGCAAGCACCGACCTCTGTTTTTATACATACAACCATACTATTTTGTATGTATGCCCATACTTTTTTGTATGTATAGCCATACTATTTTATATGTATTGCCATACTTTTGAGTATGTACAGCCATACTGTTTTGTATGTACGCCCATACTTTTTAGTATGTATACCCATACTGTTATATATGTATAACCATACCGTTTTGTATGTATACCCATACTGTTTTAAGGCTTCCATTTTATTGAATTTAGATTTCCTTTAAAGAAAAAATCAGATTTGTCGAATGATTTTCTCCATTTCTTCGTCTGAAATTTCTTTTTCTGAGTTCAAAATTGCAATGATCTCCTCCGTTTTCAGACTGCCTATAGATAGATCTTCAAGCTCAGGAAAGAGAAATTCATTCAGTTTCTCGTTTGTTTTTGACAGCCTTAAACTGCATATTAGTATGAGATCCAGCGCTCTTTTTATATCAGTTTCAAAGCTTTTTAGTTCTGTTCTGATATATGATCCGACTATCTCAGGCAGTATCTGCTGTACAAAATCATCTTTGCTGCTGATATACTTTTCTATAATTTCAGAGCAAAGCTGATTGCGTGACTTCTTTTCTGTCGCCGCTATTTCATCGAGTCTGTCGATATGTTTTTGCGGAATATCTCTCAAATACAGTGTTGGCATTGCTCATTCACCATCTTCCAGTCGTTTAAGATACTCTCCTGCGCTGCCATATTTTCGTAAAAACTTTTTGTTTCTATCAAACTTTTCTATAGTGAAAAGCTTGTCAGCAACGTACATGAAGAAATACTGTTCATATGATTTTTCGTTTATATTAAAGAGGAATAAACCATTGAAGATAACATTCAGCTTATTACCTTTCAGGTCATACTCTTCGAGATAACTGTGCTCATTTGGTTCAAAAGTTATCTGAAAAGATGTGTAATTCTCGTCGGAAAATCTTGCCGAGCGTATGTCTGCATACTTAATATGCAGTACTTTTTTACTTTGTCCGTGATAATAGGTAAGCTCCATATCTTCCTCGCCTGCTGTAATTGCAAGCAAATAAAGCTCACTTTTGTTTACAAATTGACGTGCACTGAAAAACAAATACATCACGATCATCACCAGCATTAGCAGAAAGAGCGTATCGATCTTCTGAAAAACCGGTATACAATAAAGTGCAAATGCAGTTAGAGCAGCGCCTATCAATGCAATAAATTTCTTTGCCGCGCGCCTTTTGTTATCCATAGCGGCTGCATATGCTTCATCAAATCCGCTCAGATCATCGGCTGCCGGATATTTAAATATGTATTTTTCCATAGCAGTTCCTTTCAGTTTACAGTTACCATGCAGCTTGCTTTCAAACCGCCGTCATTGGTTTCAGCCGTCACGATCACCTTGCCTTTTGCAATGGCTTTAACTTTTCCTTCGCTGTCGATCTCTATTATTCCTGCCTTGTTGCAGCTCCATCTAACGCGTTTATCGGCTGCATTGTCAGGCTCTACAATTGCACGAAGTCGCGTTTCACTGCCGATATTAAGCACAACATTATTGTTATCAAAGTCTGTTTCAAGGTATATCCTATTCGGATGTACTGCTTGCGGCTGTGTAGTTTCAGGAGGTCTTGTTGTGTGCGGAGCAGTGGTTTGCGGTGGTTCTTGCGTTGTCTGAGGCGGCTGAGTTGTTTGCGGCGCTGCTGTGGTTTGTGGCGGTTCGTATGGTTCAGGCTCATTATTTCCGCCTCCGCCATTTCCACCGCCGTTATTGCTTCCGCCGTTGCCATTATTACCGTCATTATTCCCATTGTTATCATTTGGCGCAGTCGAATTATTGCTGTTATGACTATCATTCTGACTGTTTTCACTGCTGCTAAGAGAGCTTGTCAGCAGCGAACTGTTTGATGAAGTATCGGCAGATGATAGTTCGCTTGTAATGTCATAAGACATGTTTATATCGACATCAATATACGACGTATCTCCTGTGCTTAATGTATCATTTTCAGATGAGATACTCATATCTTCTGACTCATTACTTATCATAACAAGCAGCTTTTCAGCTTCATCAGATGTGATAAAACGTACATCTTTGCGGTCTATCCTGCAATATTTTGTATCGCTTACAGCCTTATGGATCTCTCCGGGCACTTCATCGCCAAACGCATCTTTCGTTGCAGGATCTTGATATTCGGGTACTGTTGAGGTAGCGTATGTTTCAACGTAGCGAAAATTATCCTCTACATTCTGAACATAAACATACTGTGATATATCATTTCGCGGCTTATACTCAAAACCATCTGTCACTGCATTCTGATTTTTCTTTTTGTCATACGCGATGAATTTTGACATATAAGGCTTTGCTTTTTCATTAGCTCCTGCTTCTTGCAATACCGATAGTGATACCACAAATTGTTTTGTATCAGTTATGTACACAGCCTCTGAAAACTTAAATCGGTAGTTGTTGATAGTCATTGCTGTGTTGTAATCTTCGGTGTAATTTACGGTTTTCATGCCTGCCTTGACCAATGGATATACCATGAAAAACAGTATCAAGGGTATTGATACCATAAGAAATATCGTATAGATTATGTTTCCTTTAGCTCTTTTCACGCTGCTCACCTCCCGAAAGCTTCTGCCTTATCCATAAGAGATCTTGCAAGACCTACTACCGCTTTTTTGACTATATTATCTATCACAGCATTGGCTCCCTGTGGTATGCCCAGCTGTTCAAATGTGTATTCAGCGAACACTATTACAAAGTTCTCATACGTTTTTTCGTTTGTGCAAAGCATTAAGCCATAGTCAGATTCGGTGTATTTTTCATCGTTATTGCTGCTTATATAAGCTGCGTTAAAGAGTCTGTTGAATATCCTTGACACATCCTCTGACGTGCCCATATACAAAAGATCCGCGTCGGTCGCACGTCGTGTGCAGTGTATTTTCATACGGCTCGAATCGATCGCAAGCAGCATTTCTCCTGGGTAAAAATCGGTAGTACTGTGCAGCTCCGACTCTGTAAACTGAGGAAAAGCAATATGCAGCTGCTCTATTGCAGCGCTGTCCTGCTTGAGCAGTATCTTGTACTGCATGAGCTGGAATATTGCCTTTATCTTGTTCGTAACTTCGCTGCCGGCACCAATACCCTGCGGGAAAAATTCAAGTATACTCTGTGTTGCGAACCATAGACCGGCAAAATATTTTCTTGACCGGCGCACAAGTTTATCTATGAAAAAAGTACATTGGGGATTACTTTCTGATATAAACCTGTGCGCTTCGTCGATCAGACAAATGACTCTGCGGCGATCGAACGGGTTAATAATGTTTCTGTTATATGTGACGTTTCTGCAAATCTCTGCCCACATTAGTGACAATATGTTAAAGAGCTGAGCGTTGTATATTTTTTCATCAAGCTCAGATATAGCTTTTACGTTGAAAATGATCAACCTTTTATTATCAATGTCAACATTTGTGTAGTTGTCAAATATTTCGTATACTCCACCTTTGGATAGTCGTTTGAGTCTGCCACGCAGCCGCTCGCAAAGCTCTTTATCGTGCGCTGTTTCAGCATTTATATAGTTTTCCTCACAAGCGGCAAGTATGTCTGAAAATATAGGGAAGTCAGTAGGTACGAGCTTTGTAAGGTCGGTCTTGTTTGTAATGTTCTTTTCCTCATACGCTCTGCTAAGCAGTTCGTTAAATTTCATCTCTTCATCCGCTGTAAATTCAGGATAAACCTGGCTCATAAAAGTGTTTATTCGTGAGATTTCAGATTGGAAATTGGTCTCCCTCGCTTCCTCTTCGGTCATCTTTTCAGTGATGTTTTCATCATTATTTTCCGCCTCCGCATCGATCGTCACTCTGATCTGCAGCGGATTTATGATAGAATTTTTAGTCATGCGAATGACCTGACCGCCATAGACCGCTGCGATGGTGCTATATTCATCCTCAATATCAAGCACCATTACGCGGTCGCCAAGTATCAATCTGTCTTGCAGCATAGCTTTAAGCGTTACCGACTTACCACCGCCCTTAACACCCAGCGCTAACAAGTCGAACGATGAGCGTGTTTTATCTTTAGTGAAAGTGTCCAGTACTACAAGACCGTTTGTATCGGTTCTGCCGAAATACATACCTGTTTTATCTATCTGCTGCTGATAATAAAACGGGTACTGGCGCGCAAACGTATCATAAAGCGGAAAAGGATTTTTTGCTTTATCAGCAGGCAAACAAAGCGAAATATATTCATCTATCATTTGATTATATGGCGTAAAAGATCGTATGCCGCTGTTTTCAAGCTGATGAATAAGCTTGTCTGTTTTCTTTTGCAGCTGCTCAGCGCTGGTATCATCGGTTATTATAAATCGAAGCGTTACGCTGTATACTTGTTCGTTACCGTTGGCGATGCTGTTATAGAGATCTTGAACCTTTTCAAATTCGGTCGCAGTATCCATAACGTCTGACACGTTCTGTTTGATAACGCCACGGCTGTTAAGCTCGTCAAGGCTTCGCTTTATTTCCGCTGAAACACCTGCCTTATCGCGCTTTATACTGTCGATCATCACTGAAATATCACGGCTTTGGTTTACATAGCTTGCAAAAGTCAGATCGCTTAGATATGCAGGATAGTCATGTACTACAAGCGAAGTAACATAGCGACCGTTTACATTCCAGCCTTGCTGACTGAAATGAACGTGTTTCGGAAATATATAGCTGTCAGGTTCGTTTATATGTTCAACATCAGTATCGTCGCGTTCTGTTTCTGTGTCGAACGTCATGACCTTATGCAGCACTCGCAGTATATCTGCTGTGCTGCAAACCGCTGCTGATACGTCCGTCATGTTTGAAAGATACATATCGAGCGCGTCCTCTAATTTGCCTATCTCGTCTGCATACACCACAAGATATGCCATTCTGTCATAATGATTTTGCTCAAAATACTCGAGTTCTGCTCGGCGCATATCAAGCATTACAGCCGAAAAACCATCAGTCTTGCTTCGTTTATATTTCAAGTACTCTTTCTGACTGCGAAAATTAGGACGCAGATCGGTAAATATATACTTATGCGGCAGCTCCAGTGCTGCAGAAGCGTGAGCAAAATTTCTAAACGCAGTTTCTCGGTCAAAGTCGGTGTAATGGAAAATATCTATTCCTGAGATCGCGACTATAGAGAGGTAGTACTCTTTGCCATCATAAATACGCTTGATCTTTACACAAGGTATACCGCGTCTGCCTACGTCGCAAAGCGAAACTGTAATATAGTTGTTGATAATATTTGCAGGAGAAGATTTAAGCTTCCGCTTTTTCTCTTTTGTTCTTCTTATTTTTATGTTCATTGCATTTCCTTTCATAGTCATCATACTCTTCCGTTCCGCAGCCATAAATGTCTTTGGTTCGGAATTTAAATTTCAGAAAATCTCCCAATCCGCGAATAAACGATTTATTCGGGTCGGTAGGCGAGCGCATAGTACATATGATGAACGTAACAGTGCAGAAAATTATGAAAAACACCCTCATTGCACCTGTAAAGAGTATTTGTGAGAAACCCAATGAGATCATTATCGTTGTAATTATTCCGATGATCTTAAAAAAGCTTATATTTTTCCATATCTTAGTTTCTGATTTTGTAGATTTAGGAACCATTCCCATTATAGAGCCCTCCTTCTATTAAAAATTATCCTTGCGATTTTTTTCGTTTCTTCGTTCCTGTTCAGCCCACGAGACTGTATTTGATTCTCTTCTTGATTCTTGTTTGCTCCAGCTTTCTTCAGATGAGCTGCGGCGTGTAAAGCCTTTAGCACTGCTCACCGAGGTGTTTTCTACACCATTTCTGCCTACAGGCAGATTATTTGATGCTGCAGTTGCGGCATTTGAATTGTTGCCACTGCTTCTGTTGACCGTACCGCTTGATCTGAATACATTTTGCATACTAGGTCTTGAGCTTGAATTTTCAGCATATGTTGTACCGTTGCTATGAGAGTTTTCGCTTTTTGCAGTACCCGAGTAGCTTTCACTTTGTGATGAAGAGGCATTGCTTTCAGATGATGAATATGATAGTTGCGATGAACTATTCGTTGAATATCCGCTTGAGCTGCTTTCATCGTATGAAGTTGCTGCGGTAGCAGAGGTACTTTCAGCATTATAACTGCCGCTTTCAGAGGAAGCTTGTGTATCGCTGTGCGAGTATCCGCCTGATGAAGATACACTGCCGCCTGAATATGAAGAACTTGCCGTACTGCTTGAAGTGCTGCCGCGACTAACGGCAGATTTGTTCGTGCCATTTGATGTTTCCCCACTGTTCGAGTTGTTATCCGATTTTTGGTTCATCCAACCGGTAGCTCTGTCAGCAGCATTCATACCACGGGAAATACCGGTTGCACCTTCGTTTTTATTGCCAAAAGTACCACTTAGTCCGCCCATTACTGAACCGCTTGCCGCTCCATAAACTGCACCGGCGGCTTTTCCGGCAGCACCGTGACCGTCCTTTATTCCGTTTACCATTCCTTTTATACCGCCTGACACTGTTCCGACTGCACCGTTTACAGCCATGCCGCTTACTTTCTTGCCTGCGCCTACAGCCATTGCTGCCGGCTTAGAAGCCATTTGTGCCGCTGTACGAACGCCCATTATTGTTGCGAGTCCCGATTTAACGCCTGCGTCCATTCCTGTAAGCTTAACTATAAGGTCGGGTCCGTCGATAACAAATTTTGCGCCAGCAAGTATCAGAAAGATCGTCACAAGTATGCCGTAGTTTTTATCAAAAGCAGCATACATTACGAGCAAATAAAGCCGCAAAATGAAAATGACCGCTATAAAACAAATATTGCAGGCAATAAGGTTTTGTATCACTTGCTTGGCTCGTCCGCCACCTGACATATCGCTTGCGATCGCTATTGGCGCTACGATCTGTGCAAAAAGCACGTCAAACATAAGCGAAGCTATTTTAAATCCCGCGAATGTGAGTGCTATAAGCGTTACGACCCCGAGCAGAAAACCGTAAAAGAAGTTTCTGAAATTGTATCCATACATATAGTCCAGCGTGTAACCATTCAAGTATTTTCTGAAAAGCTGCTCATACCAATCAAGGTTTTCATAGTCGGTGTTATCGATAACGTTAAAGGTTGACCAGTCGCTATCCTCCCAGTCGCCTGTATCGTCCTGTTTCACATCATTTTCAACGTTGTATAGATTTTGCTTATACACAAGATATTCAAATATGGATAGCTTTTTCTTTGTTTTGCCTATTTTAACAGTATACTTTTTTGTTTCGATTTTTGATAATGCGTCCTCAAACGAAGATGAATAGCCGACCAGTTTATTGGCATCGCTTACAGTGTAGCTGCCGCCCATTTCGTTTAGAACGCTCTGAACATTAGGATTTGCCATAGTTGATGCAAGACGCAGCAGTAAAAGGCGTTCATACGAATATACATACATATATTTGTGCATTTCGTCTATATATCCTGTATCTTCAGGGCAGACAGAGTGCGCATACCACGTTCCATCGTCATTAGCCTTAGAACCCAATATGTATGCTGTGCTTAGTGCATTTATCTTTCCGCCCTTTTTAACATATATCGCACCGTTATAATGGTCATTTTCGGCATAAGATACCCGACCTTCATCGTCTGTATATTGTATAGCATACACATCGCCTTCTACATACAGATCGTTATCGCCTTTGTTAGACCATTCCGCGAAAGTATTTGCAATACCGTTTGTATCTCCTGTCAAACTATCGAGCAATTGAAGCTTATCATAGGTGCTAAAACTGCTGTAAGGCACTTGATAGATAGTGTCCGCAGTTTTTACACCGTCGAAAACTTTATCATACTCAGTGTTATCGAGCACACCGGTAGGACTTATTTTGTATACCGACTGCGGATTGCTTTTATATTCATCGGAATCTGCAAAGGTGTGTATCTTATTATCGTTTAACGACTCACCAACTTTAATTATGTTTTTAGCCAGTATTTTACTTCCGAGAGTTTCCTTGTGGACTATCATCGTATCATCATCAACTGTAACATTGCTGCCGTCAAGCTCCTGCGCGGCTTTTACGCCTACCGTTTTTAGATCCGTTAGTGCCGATACAATTGACGGCAGAGCAGCAATTAGTAAAAGAGAGCAAAGTATCCCTCGCAGATAGTCAGAGATCTGTGCTTTATCTGCTCGCAGCATGAAAAGTATCGTAGCGATAAGCAGTGCTACTCCCGCTACTGCACCTGCTATCGGGTATATATCGTTTTTTATATTGAAAACATCTTTTATCAAAGAGTATAAATTGATCTTTAACAGTTTTGTTATCGCATTGTCAAACTGATCGACCAGCTCGCAAATATGTGACAGCAGCCAAAATTCTGCGTTGTAAAGATAGTCATGCCAGCGGTCTTTTTTCACCGTAAGCGTTGCAACGTCTGATGACAGACTGTTCCAGCTTACCGCAGAAGCACCTATACCAAAACACATAAGGCTCACGAACAATGCTGTAAACGCAGAAAATACCCTGCGTTTTGCTTTTGAAATGTTTAATTCCATAAGATCTGACCTCCATTTTTGCATAATAAAAAGAGCCGCAATTTAGAATGCGACTCTTGATGTATAAATCATTCAGTTTGTTTTTATAGCCTGCTTTGAAGCGCTGAAAGCATTTCTATTCTCTGTAAGACTACTTCCGTTATCTTCTGTTGTCTATCTTTTGGCACATATGCTTCTGCTCGGGGATCTTCAAAAAGCACTGCTATATCATTTGATATTCCGTCAAGTTTATTCAGATCAAAGCTGTTCAGTTCTTTTACAAGCTTTATTTGCTCGCTGTGAAAACTTGCGAAAGGCTGTGCTTCAATGTCCATTTTTGTATCAATATATACGGCTGGCGTATCGTAACGCAAGCTGGTGCCACTGTCATATATTGGTGCTAAGCCAAGATATTCAAGCGTTTCTGCATTTCTTAGCACGCCGAAATTTCCCATATGTCTGTCCTGATTGGCGATAAGGTAGTCGAGCACTATCATTTCGCTCAAGCTTTTTTCAACGTCAGGAATACCAAGCTTTTCGCAGCATTTTATAAAATGCTGATACTTGCTGCCGTTTTTGGCGTGCGGCAGTAAACTGTTAATTGTGCCGGCAGGGATAAGCTCTGTATCGCGAGTTACAAAATCCTCACAAATACATACCGGCACTTTATTCTTTCCCTCATATGATATAGAATACTTTGTGCATTTTATTCCAAGTCTTTTAGCTATCATATACGCTATCACTTCATTAAACGGCTCTTGAAAAAAGCATGAACCGCCTTTCACAAGACACCTTTTACCGTTTATTATCTTCCACTTCTTTTTTAGCCATCCGTTTGACGATCCCTCCGGAGTCATCATATCAAGAGTATTGCTTTTAGGTTTGCTGCCGAAAAGCACATCGCCAATATCGTCCGAAAAATCATTATCAAAGAAGTTGACATTTTCCCATTTTAGTTCAGAGCCATCAGGCTTTACCCAGTATTGATCTGACAGACTAAGTCCTAAGCACTTTGTTAGCAGTTCCTGAGTGTCAGATAGCTTTAATGCTCTAAGAGCTTTATCTATACCGCTTCTGCTTGCCGGTATAGAGCGGTGCGCCCACCACGATTTGAGAGCAATTTCTTCACTGGAATAAATAGTCGGAAATCTTTTATGATCATATATTTCATAAATGCCTGTCAGCCTGCCGTCGGCATCTATGCCTATATCGGCAACTCTGTGGTTTTTGTGCATTATAGTGTATTTTTTGCTCATAAACCATCACCTCATTTCCTGCCTTTAGGCAGATATTTTATAGTTTGGGCCCGAAAGAACGATGTATACCGTTATCCTTTTTAGCCTGCATTTCTTCAAGTTTTTGTTCCATATTAGTAATCTGCTGTTCAAGGATCGCTATCTTTTTATTCAGTTGCTCAGCTTCATTGTTTTTTTGTTCAAGAGCTTTAGTAAGTTCTTCATTTTCATATTCTTGTTCACCTAGTTTTTGAGATAAGTATATGAAGTTTTCAGCAACTTCTTTAGCCTGCAGTGTTTTTTCAGACATAGCCTTTTGAAGAGCATATTCTCTCTCTTCCTTATATGTGATTTTCTTTTTTATGGAAGAAATAAGATCCGTTTGTTCATTGATCATGTGTGTTTGTTCTTTCGCTTTATTAGAAATTACTCGGCATATTCTCTCATGTTGTGACGAAAGTGATTGGTTTTTATAATATTCTGTTCCTAACTGTTTAGTAACATTTTCAAAATTATCATTTATTCTTGCTGATAGTGTTTTATCTTCATTTTTGCCAAATTGTTTATTTATATCTTCAAGCTTCTGATCAATACTAGAAAGCTTGCCTTTTCTTGATATACAGTATGTGATCATGCCGGAAATCAACGCTGGAATTGCCGCAACAAGGATCGCCTGCCAAAGATCCAAATTCATAAATTTATCACCTACAACTAAAAATAAGATCCACGCTGTTGTCCACAAGGAAGTGATGACCATATTTAGATAAATACATCTGTTATCCTCGCTCATTTTTCATACCTCCATTATACCATGATAAAAAAAAGCTGTCAACCTTTGCCCCTATGCGCCCATACCATGTTACCATAGTTAAGATAACACCGTAAAGGCGCACAGTGCGCAGATACATCCGCGCATTGTTTGCCTTTAATTGTACGTTTATGCTCCTGCTGCTTCAGCTATAGCTCCAACGATAGAGATACCAACGCCGATAACTATAACACCGACGCAAATTGAGATCGCCATACCTTTTGCTTTCTGCATACCCTGATTACCGCCGGTAATCAAAACGATAGCAAGCGCGAGAACAGAAATACCGGCTATACCAAGACCGATCTTTGTCATCGAGCCTTGAATATCCGTGAGCAGTTTTTCAATTCCCGAAGTGTCAATATAATACTGCACCTGCGGCGCGCTATCTCTTACTGACTGCTGTTCCTGTTCTGCTGAGGCTACAACGCCCATACCGAACATCATAATGCAGCCCATCATAAGTGCGATGAGCAGCGAAGCGAATGTTTTTTTGTTTTTCATGTGTGAAAAACTCCCTTCTAAGTAAAGTATTTTTTAAAACAACACAGAGCAATTCTGTTATTGTAAACCAGGTTTATACGCCGTCGCTGTAATTGACAGCAAGCATACCATGATCATCGTCAACAGCAACTTCAAGCGTTGACTCACCACTCTTAAACGTGTAATTGTAAGTATTGTAGGTCGCGTATTGCTTAAAATCTACCTTTTTGCTTTCGATTGGTTCGCCGAAAGCAGCGAATACATCATCCTTTTTTGCGCCAAAACCTACACCAGCGAATGAAAAAGAAAGCAGCTTTTGTTTGCCGATAACATACGATGCCGGGTCAATAGTAATACCACAAATGCGCATATCTTTGAGTGTCATGTTATCGTCGCCGTTGTTTGTAAGATATAGCTTTACATTAAAGCGGTTGTAATCATCATCGTTGATCAGTTTATACATCTCAACATTTGTTTTGCCATCGCTTGAAGCAAACGGCATATCAAGGTAGTTTCCCATTACCTCGCTGAACTCTGAAAACACCCAGCCTTCATCTAAAAACTGCGAAAGCGGCGTTTCCCTATCCTTTATCACCATTCCATCAAGCATTATTTCGCCGCTTGTCCAATCTGCTGATATTTTAAGTGTGTCAGCGACAGAGCTTGATGAAGCTGCTGTTTCCGTATCTGTCACGCTTGACGGTTCGAGCGAAGATATAGTATCTGCATTAGATGAGCTGTCCGCAGAAGTTTCAGTTACTGCGTTTGTTGCTGTAGTCGTTTCGTTTTTGCTGTCCTCATTTTTAGAACTTCCGCAGGAAATGACTGATAAAGAAAAAAGCACAGCCATTGCTGCTGTACCAAAACGTTTCATATTCATATCCATAATCCCTTTCAAATCAATGTCTGCCAATGCTATTTGTATGCTGCTTGTTCTCTGTCCTCTGCGTGATAGTTATCTGCCTGTAGGCAGACTTTTCAGCAGTCAGAAGCTGCAAACATTCGTTAAAGTCTTTTCCCGTTTTAGGTAAAACTCGCTTGCAGACATAACCTTTTTCCGTGTAATTCTTCATCATCTTTTTTGCTGCTTCAAGACCCGGAGTGTCGTTATCAAGTGCAAAGACGATATTTGTTATGTCAGGATTACGTTCAAGATATGCTTCAAGCGCAACATCAGATTTTCCTGACAAAGACAATCGGTTTACATTTCGCCAAACGTTTTCATCGGGCAGACGATTTTCCATCGCTGCGCGTTTTCTCTCTGACATTAAAGTCATAGTGCAATGCGACAATAGATCTATCGGCGCTTCAAAGACATAAAGTACATTTGCGCCAGCCGGAAAATGCTCTTTATCGGCTGGAATATTAAAGCTGTACCTCTTGTCAGAACCCGAAATATTTTTCGGATGAAACAGCTTCTTGCCGTTTTCATCAGTTGCAGCTGCAATGAATGAGTTTGTCATTTTGTTTTCTGCAAATCTTGCCTTACCGCTTTCATCGTAGCCGACAAAAACAACATTATGCAGCTTATCCTCATAGATCATCTTTTCTTTTACAAGCTCAGCTACTATACTTGTGTCAAGACATCTTGTTTTACCAAGATAAGCAAAAGTTCTGCTGCGAACTCCCGTTGTTTCAGGAGGAAGTACAAACTTTTTCTTTTCCTCTGCTTCCGGCTTGATCTCAGGGGCTTTGCTATATGTATTTGCGCTCTGAATGCTTTGGGCTTTAGCAGAGCTTGACGGCGAGCCGATGATCTTCTCAAGCGCTGCGGAGAAATCCATCATTTCAACAGAATTCAGCCAATCTATAGCATTCCGTCCTTGAAGATCTCTGCTATTCCAGTACCAGCAGCGGCGATCTTTTTTTATCATCAAGCTGTCATGTTCGCGGCACTGATAATAGTTTCCTACTGCACGAAATGACCAACCGTATTCGCGGCTCAGAAAATCGGTCATGTCTATAGATTTTGCATCTCTTATCTCATCGTCAAGAAACTTTATGTACGTTTCGCCGTTCTTTTTAGTGCGATATACAGGCAATTTCTATCACCTCACTTTATCTTTTCCTGCTGCGGCTTTGCTGCTGTTCTACTGCCTGCGCATTATAAACGTCTTTTTCTTTTAAGGGAGAAAGATCGTCGTGATCGCCTAATTCGTTTATACCTCGGCTGACATTTGTGCAAGCTTTGTATTTCTCCACAAGCTCTACACAGCTATCCAACGCACTGCGCTGTACAGCTGTAGCTGTATTCACGGCCGGTGCTTCTCTGATCGAGCGGATAAGATCATCAGGTCTATTTTTGATAACATACTGTAAATTAGCGCAATCACAATCAAGCTGCAGATCAGCCTGCGTAAGTTTATTGATTATTATATCTGCGGTACTTGCACTGACAAGATCTTCAACGGTATTCGACTTTTGCTCATAATCGACAGCCATTTGTACGGCTGAAATTATGTTTTCTTCGTAATTTGATTCGAGTTCCATCAGCTGCACCAGTGCACGGTCAGCAAAGCGTTCGCTTTTCAAAAGCTCGCTCGGAATCTGTCCTACGCTTTCGCAATAATCAAGATACTGAAATATTTTATCAATATTTATCTCGTCATGCTTTTTTATATACGCGGTATACAGTTCTTCCTCAGATAATTCGATCTCATAAACTTTATCATTTATGTTTCTTTCGATTTTCATTTTTACCTCCTTCTGCTGCCGAACGTTTGTAAATACCCGTGTTCGCGCAGCCAGCGCTCTGCTTTGTTCTTAGTGTCTTGCGGCACGTTGCCCATATCATATATCCTGCGGCATACGCAGTACCACAAGCTGTTTTCATCGTCCGGCGCTTCTATACCATACTTTTCAAAAAAGCAGCATATAGTTTTCTTGTCAAAGCTCAAAAGCGCCGATCGTTCCTCATCAAAAAAAGCTTCTGCACTTATCAATCCGATACACCTCCTTTTCTGCCTATAGGCGGAATTTAGATTATCTCGACCAGTTCATAGCCGGTTTGGTTAACGTAAAGCAGATGAAAATGCGCAAGCCTGTTTTCTTCGTCGTCATGAGTTACTGCAGCGATCGGCAATATATCAGCATTACTGCACATGGTATCAAGCAGTGCGAAAAAAAGCTCTCGCATTGTATCATTAAATGCTGAGAGCGTTGGCTGCTGAAAATCCACTGTACATCTTTTAAGATTTTTGCCAATACTATAGGCGTATAGATCGTTAGTCATGCAGAGATGATCTATGCGGTTAGCGATCTCCATTCGGAACGATTTATCCTGCGGTAAGTACTCTACCATTTTATCATCGAAAACAACTATGTTATCGTTGACAGAACGATCATTATATAGATCACTCTTTGCACCCGAACGGCAGATCTCTGAAATATAGCTGCGTATATTATCCTTGCCGCAAAGCGCAAACTCTTCGCCAAACATCATATCGTAGCTTTCATTCACAATTATCACCTTGACTTTCCTTTGTTTTGGTTTATTGATTCCTCTTTATTTGAAACAAATCTATCAAAATAGCTGTCCGCTCTTCTGAAAAAATCAGTTATCTTTTCAGCGTTCTGAAGTGGATCATCAGCTATATTTTCAATAACCATGTCCGCGTCATCGCTGTTAAACGCATTTACCATATCCGCAAACCTACTGCTGCCGTCATTATCATCGATATACGTTTTGCATTCTGAGTAAAGAGTATTGAAAAAGCTATCCACAGCAAGCTTTTGATCTGTCGCTGAAAGCGTATTAAGCTCAGTATATGCCTGTTGCATGGTTTTTTCGTCTATAATTGTAGTTACCATTTGTCCAGCGCCATAGTTTCCGTCAGGATTATAGTACATCCATGTTACAGAGCACTCATCATTGAAATAGAATTTGTCGGCTGAGCTTACATCAACAGCTTTTACTTCAGAAATTTCTGTTTCTGACATTATTTTATCACCTTCTTCCATGCCCTCTTGCAGCAACAACAGCCTCGCGCTCCTCGCCGTTGTCTTGATCGCTGCACTCTATTTCCATATCCTCTTCCAGTTCATTTGAGAGTATTTCTTGTGCTCGCTTATCTTTAGACAACATATCATTTAGATAAGCAAAACGGCTTTCTTTTTGTTTAAGTTCTTCTTCGTGTTCAAATGGCTTTTCAATCGCAGCCTTTGTTTCATTCATGTCTTTTGTGGCATTTTCGATGTTTATTCTTAGATCGTCGCATTTTGACTGCACAGCCTTATCGACTAGGTTTTCAAGGCGCGTAATGTTTCCTAATCCATTATTCTCGCCGCAACTACAGCTATAACTTAATTTACCGCGTGCCACTATCTCGTAATCAGGCTCTTGACTAAAAAATGAAAGTTTAGCTTTAGACGGTTCGATATAAATATCAAATCCATTGTACTCTCCGACTAATACACTTTCACCACTATGAGCACAAGATCCACGAGCTTTAAAGATCAGTGCAGCCGCTTTTTCTTTATCAACGATCTGAACATCATCAACTTTAAGCATGAAATCCTCCGAGCTACAACTAACTCGTGTTTCGTTATCCTTTTCTGCTTTTGCAAGCAGTTCTTCATATCTTGCTATCCGCTCAGGCAGTTCCTTTTCGGCAGCGTTCATAAGCTTGTATTTTGACTTCATATAGTCGCTTTTTAAATCATGAAGATAGTTCAGATCTTGCTCAAGCTCTATGCGTTCGGCTATGTATGGATTTGAGGTAGTAGCGGCTTGTATTTTTGAGTAGGTCAGCACTACTTCATCCATATCTTCTGATTTTCTCTGAGAAGTAGATGACATACCTTGCTCAATGAATTTCGCTTTTCGAACTATAGTATCCATAAGGTACATATCGAATGTATCTTGCGTGACGTAAAAGTTAATATCTACATTCGGAAAAGTATTTCCTCGGCGTATTCCTCTGCCATTTCTCTGCTCAAAATCACTGGGCTTCCACGGAATATCCAAATGATGCAGAGCGCAAAGCTTATTTTGAATATTAACACCTGTTCCCAGTTTTGATGTACTGCCTATAACAACGCGTTTAATGCCATTGCGCAGCTCCTCGTGTTGTTGTACACGCTGCTTTTCATTTTTCGCGTCACCGGCAAAGCATATCTCTTCTTCAGGTATGCCCAGTTCTATAAGGTCAGCTTTTATTTCATCATACGCCGAAAAACCTCGGTCAGCATTTACTGCAATATCGCAAAATACAGCTTGCACGCCTTTCTGCTCCTCAGTTTCATCATACTTTTTCTTAATGTTGCGGCAGAGCGTAGCTATTTTACCGTCGGGGTCTTTTTCGGCTAATGGATCTAGGCAGCGCGGATCAATTCCCAGCAAGCGTGCTTCGTGTGTTATTTTAAGCATATTGTCCACATTTGGAGATACGCTGCCATTGTGAATACGTTCGCTGCGTTCGCCAAGTTCCTTAATGCCCTCACGCTGCGCTTCTGATGGCTGTATTACCACGATGTTCGGTTCTCCTCCTGTTATTTCAGGAACATTCAGCTTTATCATTTTTTGAGTTTTTATATCTGCAAACTCTTTGAATTCCTTGACCAGCTCCGGCAAGTTGATAAACTCTGCAAAACGTTTTTTTGTTCTGTAACCATTGCCGGCAGGATTTACTTCCAACTTTGACACTACCTTTCCAAAATTAGAAGCCCAGTCATCGAATTCCGAAACACCTGCTTCTGCAAGTACATCAGGTCGCAGATAGCGAGTCATTACATACATTTCGACCATGCTGTTTGAGATAGGCGTGCCCGTTGCAAACAGTATATTGTTACAGCCGTATTTATTATTAAGGTACGTTGTTTTCATGAGCATATCCTCGGCTTTCTGCGAAGCGCTCGTCTGCACGCCTGAGATATTTCCCATTTTGGTGGCAACAAAGCAGTTTTTAAAATTATGAGCTTCATCGACTACAAGATAATCAAAACCAAGCTGTTCAAATGATAAAGACGTATCTTTAGACATACCAAGCAGCTTTTCAAGTTTGTCAGTAAGCTTTTCTTTCTGTTTTTCAAGTGCTTTTACTGTCATTTGATTTTCATTTCTTTGGAAATAGTAGCCGCTGTTCATTCCGCTGAGCTGCTGATCTATGGCTTCTATCTGCTCGTTTATAAACTGGGTCTGATATTCTGCCGACATACCGATTTTTCCAAATTGCTCGTGCGACATGATTATCGCGTCATAGTTGCCGGTAGCGCACCGTGCGATGAAACGCTGCCTATTCTCTTTCGTGAAATCTTTTGCAGAAGCGACCAACAAATGTGCGTTCGGGTAGAGCTTTAGCCATTCGTTAGCCATTTGGTCTGTCAATGGTTTGGGTACTGTAACACAAGCTTTGGTGATAAGTCCCAGTCTGCGCTTTTCCATAACTGCCGTTGCCATTTCAAATGATTTGCCGGCGCCGACTACATGAGCGAGCAGTGTGTTGCCGCCGAGTTTTGCTCTCATTACTGCGTCAAGCTGATGTTTACTCAGCGTTATATCAGGGTTCATTCCGTCGAATTTTTGCCCATCGCCGTTATACTCTCTGCCTACAAGAGAATTAAACAAGTTGTTATATTTCTCAACGTAATGCTCTTGCCGCGACATATCTGCCCAAAGCCAATCTTCAAAAGCACGCTCCATCTGATTTGCTTTCTCTTTTGCCTTTCGCGTTGCTGATTCATTTAAAACATACCTATCATCGTCCGTTCTGTCTTTGACTTCGATGCTGCGCTTATTCAGCAGCCGCTTAAATATCTCATGTACGTCCATTCGATCAGTGCCAAATATTTCAGTAGCACGACTTGAATTATCAGTACAGCGATTTTTAAATGTATATTCTCCATTTGGCAGTCGTGTAACAAGATTATTATAACTGTGGTCTATGCCGGTATATTCGGTCAAAAACTGCGTGTACGTTTCACAATCCACCCAGTTGATACCGATTTGTACAAGTATATCCTCCGGCGGTATCGTGTCAGGCAGAATAACATCAAGAGCCTGCACGTTGTACTTATACTGCGGATCAAGCTTTGCCATTTGCTCCGCGAGCGCAAGCTTCTTTCTGACGTTGCCCGAAAGATATTCAGCAGCTTCAACATAGCCTGAGTATTCTTTTCCGTCAACAGTATAAGCGGGATCTCTGAATATCTTATTTTGTTCTTTCAAAGAAAAAACAAGCTCCTGCTTTTCCATGCCCACAAGCTGAGCCATGTACTCAATATCTACACAGCCTTTTCGGTCGAGGGAAACTTGTAAAGCCTCTTCCGGTGTATCTACTGATTCAACGCTTATACTCGGGAGGATGGTTCTCTTGAAAAATATCGAAGCCTTTTGTACTTCGCCGGTCTTTTCATCAACATTTTCTAGGGCAACGAGTGTGTTAAAATCATCATCGTCCCTAAAAACGGTATTTGCTTTTGACGTTAGCGCTCCATAACGTTTTACATATGTATCATATTCATTATTCAACTCGCGCTGCAGTACCGCAAGCTCATCGTCGGATACACCATTTAGCTGAGCATCGATAACGCTGCGTAATGATTGACGGATAGCGTGCATACCTTTTATGCGTTCTATTGCAGTATTACCGCCTTCATATTTTGTCATTACCTCGTTTTCACGATAATAGACCTCACCGTCTATGATCGTGTATGTAAAGTTGCGAACATAAGGATCGGCAGGAATAGTTTCAGATGTTTTTTTATCAGAACCGCCGATTTTTACTGCATTAAATATCTTCTCAGGTATATTAGCATGGAGTTTAGAAACTGCTGCGGCAAGCTGCTCGGAAAGAGTTTTTTCGGTATCAGCTATAACATCAATTGTTTCGCTGTCATCGCCATAGCGTGTACTTTTGACCACTTTACCGAGTACCATTTCAGGATGTCGGGCAAAATACGCATTAACGCGAAGTCCGTCGGCAGTTCTGCCTGTCTGCGTCCAATACGGATAAACAACTGTCTGATTTTCTCGTTTCTGCAAAAATAGAATATCGGAAACTGTTTTCGTGTCTGCAAATGCGTTGTTAGGCAGACGTACAGCCCCCACAAGATCGCAGCGCTGTGCAATATATTCTCGGAATTTTGATGTATTCTTATCCATAGTGTAACTCGAAGTAACTACGGCTATCATTCCACCCGGGCGCACCTGATCGACAGATTTTGCGATAAAGTAGTCGTGGATATTAAGTCCAAGTCTGTCATACTTTTTATCATGCACTTTAAAATCACCGAATGGAACATTTCCCACGACAACATCAAAAGAGTTATCCGAAAAACTTGTTTTCTCAAAGCCTTTTATTTGGATATTGTCATTTGGATACAGCTTTTTTGCTATCCTGCCGGTAAGATCGTCAAGCTCTACACCATAAAGCTTTGAGTTTTCACGCATTTCAGTCGGTATTTCAGCGAAGAAGTTTCCAACGCCCATTGACGGCTCAAGTATATTTCCGCCTTTGAAGCCAAAGTTATCGAGCGCAGAGTATATGCTTTCAATAACTTCATGCGAAGTATAGTAGCTTGTTTGCGTTGATCTGCGCGCAGCGCGATATTCGTCATCGGTGAGCAGACCTTTAAGCTCCTCGTACTCCTCATGCCAGTTATCTTTTCGCGCATCAAAAGCGTCTGCGACACCGCCCCAGCCTACATATCCTGCAAGCAGTCGTTGCTCTTCAAGGGTAGCATTTCGGTTTTCGGATTCTATTTTCTTTAATGTTCGTATGGCGGCAACGTTAGCTTTATATCTAGTCTTAGCTCCATTTCCAGTAACATCATTCAGATCAAAATGATAAGTATGCGAGGGAATGTCATTCGACACGGCTTCAGCAGAATCTTCATTAACAATGTTTTCGTTAAAGAATGAGATCTGATTAGAGTTAGCTTGCGTATTTCTGTCAACAGTTTTTTCATGATTTACTGAATTGTCATTGACAATGTTATTACTTTGTTGTTTGCTCTCAGGCTCTTCGTGATCGCTCTGCATATCGCGTACTTTTTCGAGCTGAAATGCAAGTGCTTTATCATATTGCTTTATAAAATCAATAACTCCGCCAAAGCCGTCGCCTATATCCTGACGATCAGTGTATGTTGTGCCATCGGGCATAGTTACCGTAAATTTTGTTTTTGCGTAACCCTGATGAACGCCATCTATTTCGCCGCGTTCAAATGCTTCATAAATGCTTTTTATATCTTCGCCGTATTTATCGATCTCAGCTTGACGTTTTTCGATCCATTCTCTATCTGCCTGCTCCATAATACGGTCAAAATCGTACACAGAGTATGTTTTTCCATCTTCAAAAGCTTCGCTTTCGCTCCACTCACAAGTTATTGTCGGCAGTTTTTCATTCTCAGCTAAACCAATGTTTGATCGATTTTCTAATGCTGCTGCTTTTTCATCATCAGAAAGACTTACAAGATCATCAAAATCAAGTACAGATAGAGCGTTTTCGTTCATATCATCAAGCGATCCATACTGCTCTTCACGAACGACTTGTCCGTCATACTGGTATATCATTCTGTACCGCAGAAGATCGATTGAAACTTGTATCTCATACTCCGTTTGCTCGTCAGTAGTGTAAGCAATAGGTATGTTTGAAAGAACAGAAAAATCTGCTTCCTCGCTGTATTCGTCTAAACAAAAATCGTTTATGTAGTTTTTGGCATTATCTAAGCTTTTTGTTTCCTGATCGTTTTTTGTTTTATAGTATCGAACGATCTCATCAACATACAGTCCTACAATGCTCTCCCAGTCTATGAGCATAGAATCTGTATAATGCTCATTGGTATATTCGCCCTGCATGATCGTAACTCCGTTTTTTGATACGATGTAATCTACAGTAAACGACCCCATATCACAAGAGTTGTGTTGATCAAGCAATGCGGAGGTCACAAACTCTCCAAGCTTTTCTGCTCGCGGTTCTATCATTTCATTTCTTTCAAAGAAAGAAACAAGTTCTTGTGTGTTGTCATCTGCGCGAGAGTATACCCGACTGAACATATCATCAAGAACTGTTTTGATCTGTTCCGTGCTGAATGGTATTTTATCATCATTCACTTCGACAGTTTCATTTGCTATTATAACTTCGTTGTCAACAGGTGTAGCAGAGATCTGTTCAACTTTTGTATCTTCACCCTCAAAAGCATTCACTATCTCTTCAGGTATGTCAAGCTGATTACGTTTGAGCTGCACAGCGTGTACTGCTATCTCGTTAATAGATTCTTGCGCAGTATGCTGCACAACAGAAAAAAATGACAGCATAAGTTCACTGTCATTTTGCAATATCGTATCGTCAAAATCAAGAGCCGCTGCTCCGCGCACTCGTATATTTTCCTCAGATCCAAATTCGCAGCGCGCAGCAGTTGTGTACCTTACGCAATCCCAAAGCATTTCATGAAGCTTTGTTAGCTGCTCATCGTTTAGCGAATATTTGTCAGCCATACTTTCAAGCTCATCATAGTGCTCATTAACACTGTTGTATGAAATATAATCGACTACAGATGAAAAATTGAGAAAGTCCTGCTCATAGGTGCTTGAAAAATACCGTTTCAGCTTACCGGCTTCTTCACGATCAAGCGACCAAAGCGGAGGTAACGTCTTACCTTCGGTATCAGAAATATCAAAGTAGTAATGTACAGTATCTCTGTCCCCTAGTACAGGTATTCCATGAGCACCACGTTTAACTTTACGTCCTATAGCGTTCCACGCCGAGAGTTGAGCAGCTTTCTCAATCTCAGGATTTTGCGCATAGACCATTACTGCGTCTGAAAATGGCATTTTGTACATCCTTGCAGCAAATCGCAGAAAATCGGTGTATTCTTTACTTTGACACAATTCAACTAACGCTTTAGTGCGCAGCTTCTTTAGGTTATCTATTTTTGCCATCGCTTACTCCTCTCTAAAAAAATAATGCGGCTCTGCCTATAGGCAGACTATAGGCTTTACCGCACAGTGTTTTTCTACAATAACTTATCTTCTTCCAAATTTACTTTGGGGTCTTGCGACCTCTTCAGTTTTAACTTCTGTCTGAGCTGCATCACGCGAAATATGAGCATTATATGCCTTTGTTACTGCATTTCTCAGCTCTTCGGATGCTTCATGATTTACCGGTGTGAAATTGTTGACCCATTTTTCAACGCTGTCATTTGTTTCACTATCGTAAAGCACACGCTTCTGAGCCTGAAAATTAGTTACGAGCTTTCCTTGACCGTTTGGCAGCTCTGACATATAACCATTGCGCACTTTAAAATCGCCAAAATCAATATCGCACGCTCCACGGGTCTTATCATTTTTCCCTGACGAAAACGGTCTCACAACAACATCGCTTATCTCAAACTTTTTATCTTCCAGCATTTTGTAGCTGCCAGTCGAAATATGCTGCTTAGTGTAGCTGTATTCTTCTATGATCGCACCGGAGATCATGTTGCTGACCTCCTTGTCTTTAGCATAGAAAACATCTCTATCTTCCAGTCTGCCGCTGCTGTTTCTGCTCTGATAGTGCGGCATTTTGGTGTACAGCTCACCGCTTGCATTTTCGCGTATCTCAATGTTATTGACAGCATATTTGCCTTCAAACACCATTCTTGCGTATCCAACAATTCCTTTATCGTTTTCTGTAACTCCATACGAGGTAACAGAAATAATAACGTCTTTTTCCATAAATAATTATCCTTTCTTACAACATATCTTTAAATGTTTGCAACAATTGCTTCAAACAATGACCGCATATACAATTTCCGTTAAAGTTAATAAGATCCGATTCTGAATGACAGAAAACACAATTGTCACGCAGCCATAGCAGTTTGTAACCCAAAATTGGAGTAGTAATATTTAGATCATCATTTGCAGATGGTTCGAGATCATAGAAACGGATATACGCTCCGCTATCCATGCTCATCATTTTTTCCTGCGACACGCTTTGCCGCAGAAATCGTACCCGCCTGGCAGCATTCATTTTAGTTTCAACATAACTTTTGTTTTTCGGTTTTTCTTTGCTCAAGAACGTGTAACCGTCCTGTGTCCACTGATAAATGATCTGCCCGATTGCGAAGTCATACTGCTCTTGCAATTCTTTTGGAATAGAAAAGTATGGCGCTCTGCGTGATGGGTAATCAAGGTTAACGATCTTGCTTATGTACTGTGTATACGCTTTGATTCTTCCCATAAATATTATCCTCCAATATTGTTTTAGTGATTTAAGCATTCTCTACGAACTGTCGATCATCAGGATCCTCACCCCTTTCTGCGTTTCTGCCTATAGGCAGAATTATATTTTAGGCATAAAAAAACGCTCTGGATTTTTTCCAAAGCGCTTTGCTTTAAATTTTCGGAAGATATAATAATTTTATTGACAAATTTGACATTATAGTATAAAATAAAGCTGTGGTATGTTTTGTAATAGTTTGTAGAATCAATCAACTTTACTGTATGCAATTCAATGATAACATATTGTTTTCCTTTTACGATGAGCTTATTTTAGAAAATCCTTTAATAGCAGCGGAATGTATTCAGAAGTTTTATTATTCATTCTAATTAAAGCTTTATCGTATGGATCTAAAAATAGTGAAGTCACTTCTTCTTGACAATTTGGTTTTTTAGGTTTAGTTTTAAATACCCAGCAGTTATATAGACTATAATCTCGTTCCGACTCATAATTGAGATTTCTTTCAATCCAAAAATCTTTTCCGACAAGCACTATATCTTCTGGAACTTCTTCCGCGGGGAATCCTCCAATATTATCGTTTATCCGTTCGGAGGTCTCGCGAAAATTTTCCTTACTGATCGTAAAATCCTTAGATCCTATCCAATCAATATCATCAAATGTTTTAGCGTATTGATCAAGAAATGCTAATGTAATTTCGTAAAAATTCATTTGAATCACCTATCTTATTATTTTATAAAAAGGAGGATATGGACTTGCGTCCATAAGACAATTAGTATGAATGAATCAACAAAATTATGCAGAACCAAAGAAGAATTGATTTCTGCATTAAATGAACAACTCATTTTTTTAAAACACGCATGTGAGAAATATGATGAGGGTGAATTGTTTTATGCAAAACAAATTTCAAATCATCTTAGGATCTTACTATATGATAGTAGATCATGTCACTCGCTTTACAAACAACTTGGGAAATCTTTTTTATTTAGAGATTCTCGCGATTATGGGATAAAAAGCTATCATCATAATTCTAACCCTGCTTTGTCATGTCAAATGGTTAAGTATATTGTGAAAGCAACATCAGATAAAACAGTTTATTTTACAGTAAAACCGAAACAAATGACTACCAATCGATTTATGCCATTTGATTTATGGTGGGATTCAGATGTGATCTATTGGAAAGAAAATGTTATCACTCGATCAAAGATAATAAGATTAGTAGCAGATGAAGATGGTGGGGCACATATAGATCCTAAAATCCATAGAGAATTGCTTCTTTTCAAAAGGAACATTGCACAAACAGCAAAATTTACTTTTAAATTCATTGATGAAAACAATAAACCATTTAAAGAAACTGTCCAAGTATCATCTGAGGATCTATTATTTGCAACAATAAGAACAATTGCCGCTGAAACATTGGAAGCATTTACAACAAATTTATCTACAATAATCAAATAATGCTTTGTATTAGCAAAACGCTCTGGATTTTTTTCCAAAGCGTTTCTGTCATGTTTATGATATAGATCTGCCTATAGGCAAACTGCTTATTGCCAATTCATCAGCTCCGTATCAATAGTATATCTGTCAGCCGGATAAATACCTATCAGCTTTTCCTTTTCTCGACAGTTTTTCCTCTGCAAGCGGCTGATTATGTAAAACTCGCGACCGGGTGCGAACTCGTGGTGATAAAATTCATTTGATACAATGTAATCATCTTCTTCACCTCTGAAAGCTACCCAACGTTTATCATTCTTTTTATACCTATCGGTCGCCGCGCGCTTCTTGACCTTGATCTCCTCAGGGCAAAGCTCTTCAGAATTTTTCTTGTGACGGAGCAGCGGCACTATACCGCAGATCACCACGCACACCAAACCTAACCCGGCGCTTATTCCCCATGTCGCGATCTTAACATCATGCGGAGAATTGACTGAACCCGCCAACATCATGACGATAATCGCGCCGAACACCAAAATGAAGAATATTGGAACTTTTGCATTCACCCCGCTTGTCATTTCTTTTCTTAGAAAGTTAATGTCTATCGTTTTCATAAGCTCACTCCTAATATATATATTCCCCCTCACCAACGCCGAACTCATTTTTCGGCGCTCATG
>ULOC01027949.1_pt1 | contig 42450 bp, 43 predicted proteins | sample 1952181 | NCBI WGS metagenome assembly ULOC01 (sample SAMEA4835592, study PRJEB28245) | human gut metagenome | biome: gut microbiome; material: fecal sample | place: Denmark | collected 2008
GAATCCCGGCATCTGTCGGCGTAATCAGGAGGACTTCCTCTGCATGAAGTTTCCACACAGCAAGCGCTTCTTCCGTTATGTTTTCCACCGGAAATACCGGAAAGCCTGTGGACAATTGCAGAGGATTCCATTCTTTCTGTTGATAGACCAGTGCCTTTAATTTCATCCTGTCAAAAAAGGCAGACTCTTTCGAATCTGCCTCTCCTTTCTAAATATTACACGGTTTCCGGTTCCGGATATTCTTCCCCGAAGGTATCCACAACAACTGTTTTCATCACCTGATCTTCCAGCGGACGATCACTGTAATCGGTAGCGGTCTCTGCAATGGCATCTACCACATCCTGTCCCTCGATAATCTTGCCGAACGCTGCATATGCGCCATCCAGATGCGGAGCGTCTTTGTGCATGATAAAGAACTGGCTTCCTGCGGAATCCGGCATCATGGAACGTGCCATGGAAAGCACGCCTGCGGTGTGGCGCAGATCATTTTTGACACCATTCTGTGCAAATTCTCCCTTGATTCCATATCCAGGGCCGCCCATACCGGTTCCTTGCGGATCTCCTCCCTGAATCATGAATCCTTTGATGACACGGTGGAAAATCAGTCCGTCATAAAATCCCTTTTTTACCAGACTGATAAAGTTATTTACAGTATTTGGTGCAACTTCCGGATACAGCTCTGCCTTCATCACTTTGCCGTCCGCCATTGTAAATGTAACTACTGGATTTGCCATAATATTTGTTCCTCTTCTTTCTTATATAAATTTATTTATTCTTTGGTCAGTGCCTCAACAACTTTTGGAAATTCCATAAAATGAGAAGCCTTAACCAGTACGGTATCTCCTTCTTTTACATATGCCAGAAGTTCTTCCGTCATCTCTTCACGGGTTTTCTTATAATGTACCTCACACTCTGGATTTGCTTTTGCCTCGCTGGCATATTCCTCCGCAAGTGTACCCGCACAGAACAATGCATCAATCCCGGAAGCGGCAACTGCCTTTCCGATACTTCTGTGAAGTTCCTTTTCCTCTGCTCCAAGTTCGCCCATATCGCCAAGCACCGCAATCCGTCTGCCCGACGTATGTGCCAGCACGTCGATAGATGCTTTCATGGATACCGGATTTGCATTGTAACAGTCATCGATCACGGTCATTCCCTTTACATGCAACAGATTGGTGCGCCCTGCAATGGTCTGCACAGATGCAATGCCCTGTGCAATCTCCCGGATGGAAAGTCCCAGCTGCAGTCCGACCGCAGTTCCTGCCAGTGCATTGTATACATTATGTCCACCTGGAATCGGAATCTTCGCATCGAAATCGCCCTGTGGCGTATGGATCTTTGCACACATTCCTTCGAGTCCATGATTTTCAATGTCTGTCGCATAAATATCTTTTTTGATATCAAATGCGGAATCCGCCCCCACTCCATAAAAAATTACCGGTTTTCCGTTTACCTCTTGTTTCGTGGAAAGCTTATCATCATCTCCATTTAAAATTACGGTTCCATCGACCTGCAGATGGTCAAACATTTCTGTCTTTGCCTGCAGAATTCCGTCTCTTGTACCAAGATTTTCCAGATGGCACAAACCAATATTTGTGATCACCCCGATATCCGGCTGTGCCATCGCTGCCAGACGGTGCATCTCTCCAAAATCGGAAATTCCCATTTCCAGTACCGCGACTTCGTGTTTTGCGCGAATCTTAAAAATAGTGAGCGGAAGTCCGATCTCATTGTTAAAGTTTCCCTCTGTCTTAAGCACTTTATACCGCTGTTCCAAAACGGAAGCTATCATTTCCTTGGTGCTTGTTTTTCCGACACTTCCCGTAATTCCAACCACTTTACAGGATAACTGTGTCCGGTAAAAAGCTGCAATTTTTTTCATCGCTTCTGTTGTGGAACTTACCAGAATATAGGGTCCCGTCTCTTCCGGCAGTGCATGATTCGAAAGCACTACCAGTGCTCCCTTTTCAAATACCTGCGGAATAAAATCATGACCATCCACACGTGCCCCTTTGATCGGAATAAACAGGTAATCTTTTTGTACCTGGCGACTGTCGGTCACTGCTCCAGCAATTTCCTTCGTAACCAGGTCCCGGTCCCCGACAAACGTCCCCTCACATGCCGCTGCAATATTTTCAATTGTCATCCCCCGCATTTTATTTTCCAGTTCATTTTTATAAAAACATCCAAACATGATTATCCCTCATACTTTTTCATGGAAATGGCAATCAGTTTCTCGCAGAGCTCATTGAAATTGATTCCAATGACAGCAGCTTCCTGTGGCAGCAGACTCGTCGGTGTCATACCCGGCAGAGTGTTTGCCTCCAGACAATACATATGATTATTTTCATCCAGCAGGAAATCCGAACGGGAATAGGTATCCAGTCCGATCACTTCGGCTACCTGCTCTGCATATTTACGCATCTGCGCAGAAACTTCTTCTGGCAGATCTGCCGGACAGGTCTCTACCGCACTGCCTGCTTTGTATTTATTCTTGTAATCGTAGAAGCCCTGAATCGGCGCAATCTCAATAACCGGAAGTGCCTTTCCTTCAATCACACCAACCGAGAATTCACGTCCCTTGACATATTCCTCAATGACCAGCTCATCTTCCCAGTGAAACGCTTCATCGAGTGCTTTCTTAAACTCTGCTGCATCTCTGACAATCGTCACACCGATACTGGACCCTCCGCAGCATGGCTTTACGACGCACGGAAGTGTCAGCGGAAGTTTTGTCACATCATCCTCACGGTTCTCTTTTTTCATGGCAATGCCTCTCGGTGCAGGAATTCCCGCACTTGCAAACAGCTGTTTTGCCATACCTTTATTCATGGCAATCGCGCTGCTCAAATAATCACTTCCGGTATATTTTACACCAAGCAGATCAAAAGCTGCCTGTAGCTTTCCGTTCTCTCCGTTTTCTCCGTGCAGTGCCATAAACACGATATCTGCCATCTGGCACATACGGATTACATTCGGTCCGAAAAAGCATGGGGACTGATCCTTTCTGGAAGCTTTTACGGCTGCCAGATCCGGTGCTACCTCCGGGATGTCATCTACTTTTACGCTGATTTCATCCGCACGGTCAAAAATTCCGTCCAGATTTTCCTCTTTATCACTGTAACCCATGAACACATCCAGCAAGATCACCCGGTGTCCATTTTCTTTTAATGCAGAAGCAACCATGCTTCCTGTCTTAAATGACACATCCCGCTCTGTGCTGAGCCCACCTGCTAATACTATGATATCCATGATCTGTTTTCCTCTTTTCCATTAATAATAATCCTTCGAATACCGGAACCTTTTTATTTTCCGGCATCAGACCTTTTGTATCATTATATACGTTTGCCCCTGACTAACACAAGATATTATTTTCTTTTAGACACTTTTTTAACAATATCCAGCACTTCTTGTACAGAAAAAAAGAGACTGCTCAGCACTACAGTCTCCTTTTGCACAAACTCCGGTAGGATTCCCCCTTTATTCTATTGCTGCCGGCAAAGCCGCTGCCCTGCGATTCTGTTCCATTTTCCGCACCAGCTCTGCCATGTATTCGAAAAACTTTCTCTCCAGATAGTTTTTCTCTGTGAGATAACTCCCATATTGATACAAAACATTTTTTAATTCTTCGGTTTCCGATAACTCCACTTCAAAAATAAACTGCCTTAACAGCTGCATGCGCTCGTCCTCTATGGAAAGAAGCCAGCTGGCAACCAGTTCTAAAAAATCTTCCCGCTCTATGAGGAACTGCACGTAGCGCCCAATTTTATTTTCTGTATAAATTTTCTTCTTCTCCTTTTTCTTTTGTTTTCCTACCCGAATTTGTATCAAAAACCAACCCCCAATGTCAGTTTCTATATGTAATCATATCTTATTACATATTTGATGTAAAGACGCGATTCGCGTATGCTTTTTACACAAAGTATTACTGTATAAATAATGCATTTTACACAAAAAAAGGGCATCCAATGGATGCCCTCCGGTTTCTATGAACTAGCACTCCGGCTCAATCAGACCAAATGTATTTCCTTTTCTCTTGTATACAACATTGACTTCATCTGTCTCTGCATTGCGGAATACGAAGAAATCATGTCCGGTCAATTCCATCTGCACACATGCATCCTCCGGATACATCGGCTTCATACCAAATCTCTTGGTACGCACGATCTTGATCTCCTCATCCTCATCTGCATCGCTGTCGATAAATGCCTCGCTGAAATTTTCTGCTACATTCATCTTCTTGGACGCAAGTTTGGTACGATATTTTCTAAGCTGACGCTCGATAACCTCCTCAACCAAGTCGATAGATACATACATATCATTGCTGCTCTGCTCTGAACGAATCACATGTCCCTTAATCGGAATCGTTACCTCAATCTTCTGGCGCTCCTTCTCCACGCTTAATGTAACAAATACATCGGTATCCGGTGCAAAAAACTTCTCCAGTTTGGAAAGCTTCTCCTCTACCGCTGCCTTTAATCCCTCTGTCAGTTCGATATTTCTTCCGGTAATTGTAATTCTCATGATGCCCAACCCCTTTGCTGTGTATTTGATACAAGAAGTATCATGGTTTCATTATATCATAAGTACCAAAAAAAGCAACGAGTTTTATAAAATTTTATGCATGTTTTATATTTTTTTCATCATCTTCCTTTGATCTGCCATATCCTTCTCCGTACATGCAATCATCTTTTACCGTAATGCGATATCCATTTCCTAGATCAAACACATCTCCTACTGCAATATTGATACTGTTATCGGTTGGATCTTTAGCCTTTATGATCATATTTACTTTTTTTGTCCGCTTTCTCCAGCATTTGTAAATATGTATCCATCATTTTATCATTTGTCTGACTAAACTTTATTTGCATTTTCTGCGAAAAAGTATCCTGTTTCCACATTTTCCGTATTTCATCTTCTGTAGAAAACTGCATATTGGCCTGTATAACACTTCTTTGAAGTCTTCCATTTGAATCGTTAAAACATACGGCCGTTGATGTACATCCACGTTCAAGAGCTTCGGCTTCTGTCTGCCCGTACCATTCTTTTGAATTTTGAATCATTCCTTTGACTTCCTGTTCATATGATGGGTCAGTCTGCATTTTTCTTATTACAGAAATGTCAAGTTTTATACTGCATTGCCCTATTTTTCCAAAATTATTTCCAACCTGATTCATGTGATCCCGATATCCCAGATACGGTTGATTTATGTTTTTTAATCCCTCATTTTGATCCCCAAGACGAAACGTTATATCCGGAAATTCTTGGCACAATTGATAATAATAAGTAAGGGAATCCTGATCACTCTCCGAATTTTTATTGTTAAGTATTTTGGAAAACATTTCATTACTTGCTGTTTTGTACGGATTGCCATATGATTGCGATACCCGATTATCCATATTTACTTTCATAAGCTTCCCCTTTCCTTTTTTATTTTATATCGGCATACCATCCGATATTATTAGTGGAAAAAAGGTAATGTTTTTCAATAATTTTATGTTTGTTTTACATTTTTTCAGCTGATAATGGCCGGTACAGTTCCTCCTCATATCGCTTGAGTGCTTTCTGATAAATGGAACTTGGCACAACGTATTTATTTCCAACCTCCCGAATTCTTCCATCTCTCAGACAGCACTTCGTTCCATTAATAATAAATTCCCGGCTTGTATCCACTCCCATCTCATGCAGCATCTCCAAAACCATCGGTGTACATTCTTCACTGATCAAACTAGAAAAACATTGCTGATCCGCAAAACGCATAAGTGCGTTCATGCCATACCGCAACTGTTCCATTTTTTCATCATCTTCCTTTGATCTTCCATACCCTTCTCCGTCCATACAATCATTTTTTACCGTAATACGATATCCATTTCCAAGATCAAACACATCTCCTACCGCAATATTGATACTGTTATCGGTTGGATCATATGCTTTCGATGTATGCGTCCGGTATGGCTGATGCAAATCTGAAAACATTTTGATTTCTTTATCTGTATAGGTCACCGGTCTGTATGCTGTAAAAACCTTTGTACCGTTGATATAAAAATTTGAAGTCACGGTATCTTCAATTTCTGCAGTGATTTCATACTTTCCTGAGTCATCCTTTTGCACATTTTTCCCAATATATCCATCACGAAACAACCAAAAAAGTTCCTGCAGTTCATACTTATTATTTTTATCAAATCCATTTAAATCTTCAAGCGTTTCTTCTGAAGAATCACCATTAAAATAATCTACAAAATTATTTTTTGTTCCATCTTTTGTTGACAGCTTTCCCGTTGTTGCATCATATAAATATGTACTGCTGGTTCCAATTCCACTTACACCCATTCACCTAGCCCCTTTCTTGAATTTTATTTAAAATGAGAGTTCATTTCCAGGATATGGTGCCATCACACATCCAAATCTTCCATTTAATTCCGCACTCCAGTATGTAAAATGTGTACCTTTTGCACAACGCCCTCCTATAGTCCACAACTGTCCTAAAGATGCACCTTTAATATTTTGAATAACATCAGAATCACCTCCGGCTGCACTATAATATGTTTTTCCGCCCGCGCTCATATATTTTTCAACTTCTAAGCATTTCTTTCCATCTGGGAAAGTATCTTTAATTGACATATTCACAATAGCAGTTATTTCTGGTGTTCCCCCACCTATCAAATCAAGTCCATATGTCTGATAACCATTTGCATATAACTGGGTTCCCCCATAAGTCTTAAAATCGACAATATCAAAATACTGAATTGATGGTCCTACATAGAAAAAATAATGCATATTGTCTTCCCAATCATTTCCATTACAGATCCTGATATAATATTTTCCTGTATCTTCTGCTGTAAAGTAAAAATATTTTTCTGTTTTTTTTCATAAACACTTTTCTGTGATGGATCAGTTGTATAATAATATCCAGTCCCATCCTCATTAAAATAATATAATGAAATAAACCAATTAGTTTTACCAACATTTCTTAAATCTACAAAATATTCCTGTCCAGACTGTAATTCAGTATAAAACCAATCTTCATCTTCTTTCGAATGCAATCCTGCATGTTTCATCCCAAGCGAATAAAAGTCATTTTTGCTTGTTACTTTCGATGTCACAACCGGAACTTTTGAATATGGATACGCTGTTACTATAGTATCATTTGGCTCACAATCATCTGGTTCCGTTGAATATGTAGAAATTTTTTCTATATTAGGATATATCTCCTTAACCTCATCCTTATCCATATATATCGGTGATTGTTCGTCAACCTTAACATTTTCCAAACTATTTTTTTGACTTTCTTTTTCTTGTACCTGTTGTACCTCCACATTTTCATATTCATTACTGGCAATATCCAAGCTTTCTTTGCTTTCTGCCATAATTGGTGTATTGAAAAGCATTACTCCAACTAATGTTAACCCAATCATTTTATAAATTTTCATAGCTTTATCATTTCTTTTTTTCTCACACTTAATCTATTAGTATCATTTTTACGCAGTCAATATCTTACTTAATTTTTAATATACATGGCCACTGAAGTAAAGCTACCACCATTATCCCTGTTCCTATAGTTTTTGCAATATATTCCTTGCCAAATATCGCTAGTATAATCTCAAAGATTTCACATCCTATTGCCAGTATTGCTGTCACCTTTTTATATTTTGTCTTTTCCGACTGATCTAATGTATGATCTGTGGATTGAATAGGACTCAGTATGCTTAAACTGATCACTGCTCCCGTTTCAAAAATAAAAAAAACAAATCTTATCTGAATATATGAAAACAAAATAAAACAGCCAATCAAAATAACCACCGAAAAGAAATGGCATATCCATACCTTCTTCGCATGATAACCACCACTATACTTCCGAACAATACTTATCGTAATTCCCCCAAAAACTCCATTTAGGAATTGTTTCATAACACTCCCTATCAAAATGGCTAATATAAATGGTGCAATAGAAAAATAAAAACTTTGCAGTGCATATAGATACAATTTTCTTTCTTCTAATGAAATAACCTTTTGGTAAATCATCCATTCCACAATTTTATTAGAAATCATTTAAAAATTTTCTTATATTTTTGCAATTCATGTGGTTTTTTTACTTGATACAACATTACAGAAGACTCCGTGTTTGCTTCTACACTTAATACAATATTAAGCATTTTCTTTAGGCTCTGAGCTCCCCACAAAGAAATCTTTTTCATTTTTTCTCCTTTCCCAAGCATATATTAACTGCTATCCTCACTATATCGTATGTCACAAAAAAGAAAAGCCTATATGCACAAACGGTCGATTTTCATACACAAGTGGTCAATTTTTGACTTTTTATAGACTAGGCTTGACTTTTCATTATTTTAATTTTATATTTATTTCAATTACATAATATTAAACAAATGAGGGAATATAAAATGAAGGAAATTGCTTACCTAATTTCTCATTATATAGAGGCATTTATTATTTTTCAGTATTGTCATTGTATATTTAAACAAAAAAAATCTAATTCTTCTGTGTTTTTGGGATTTACTTTGTGTTATTCCTTTTTATTTGGAATTTTTCATTTTCAGAATATTTATGTAAACATTATTGCCTCCATTCTTGCTCCATTGTTTTTGATCAGTTATTTATATGACGTTCCAAAAATATATGCTTTTTTTCACTCGCTTGTTCTTTACCTGTCAATGGCATTAGGTGAATTAGCCGGAGCCTCCCTGCTCTCCTTACTCTCAGATCATTATTGGAATACATGGTCGACAGACATTCACCTGTTATTTTTATCAACTATACTATGTAAAACATTATATCTTTGCATAGTATTCATCCTGATATGCTTCCAAAAGAAATGGCCTATAACCACTCCCATTTCTCCCGATCACGGTTCTTTTTTTCTAGCTGCTATAACTTTCTGTTCTATGTTTGTCAGCATCCTGTTATATATTTTTGGCTTACAGTTTCCAGAAAGTTCCTTAAGCAATTGCATAATTTTTATTACAACAGTGTTGCTCCTCGTCATATTATTTCTGGTTTATGCACTCTACAACTACAACAATAAACGCAACTCTGATCTGCTGCAATTAAAACTTCAGCTGCAAAAAGAGCAAAATCTTGCGGAATATAACACCGCACTGATTTCACAGGACACTGCCCGACGGACACTGATCCACGACATCCGGAATCATCTGCTTTCCATTTCCATCTTAAATCAGCAGAAACGATATTCCAAACTTGACCAATATATCCAGACACTCATACACTCCGAACAGTTGGCACCCTCCATTCGCATCTGTGATAATAACCTGCTCAACGCAACACTGCTTCGTTATCAGACCTCCTGCCACGCAAAAGGTATCCGATTTGAAGTTGCAATTGAAAATCACTCCATTGACTTTCTTTCGGATACTGACCTGACTGCACTTTTCTGCAATCTGCTTGATAACGCGGTAACGGCTGCCGATAAAGTTCCTTCTGGATGGATTTCTCTCCATGTGGAACTTTTTTCTCCCTTGCATGGCATTTTGCTTACCATGAAGAATTCATGTATGGACAGACCTCCGCAAAATTTCAGGCATGAATGGCTGACAACCAAAAAAGAGTCCTCCACGCACGGTTTCGGTATGAAGAGTATCCGCAGAATTGCCGATACTTATCATGGAGAATTACAAACTGCTTACCTCGATCATGAACATATATTCCAGACGATCCTAACTATGTATCCACAGAAAGAACAGGTGACCCATGCGCATTTTGATTTGTGATGATAACCCTATATTTTTAGATGAACTTCAGGAACTGTTAAACGATTATTTTGCCAAAAATAATCTCACGTTTCCATCTCCTGTATGCTATCCGGACGGAAACTCTGTCCTTTCGGATACTGGAGAAATTGATATGTTGTTTTTAGATATGGAACTGCCCGGACATGATGGAATCTATGTAGGTAATATGTTAAAAAAAACACACCCTTATACCATAATTCTTGCAGTCACTTCTCATCCCGATTTTCTTGATCCCGCCATGCATTTTGGCTGCTTTGCCTATCTGACAAAACCAATTGACCATGCACGGTTTTTCCGAAATATGGATGCTGCCATTGTGAAATATTATGAACAATCCTCCCGGATTACCATTCAGACCACCACCGGATTTGTTCCCGTTCAAACCCGCGATATTATTTTTGTCGAATCAGAAAAACGACACTCTGTTGTACACACTTTGTATGGTATCTATCACTGTATCCAGCCATTTGCTTTTTGGCAAGATCAGCTCTCTCAACCGTACTTTTATGTCACACACCGAAGTATGCTTGTAAATTTTTCCCATATAAAAGAAGTGCAGAATGACCGTATCCTTATGGACAATGGACAATACGCTTACATAAGCCGCAGGCGAATGACAGATTTTCGAAAAACTCTTGCCGCATATTATGCCGGTATGCATTTTTCAACATAGGGCATAAAAAAAGACGTGCAGTGCACGCCTTTTCATCCTACTGTAAATATCCATCCTTAACGATATCTGAAAGCTTCTCTGTCGGAACCGAAAATTCTACCAGACCCATATATCCAGGAGCCACCTCATACTTATCAAAGACAAACGTTAACTCTCCATTGTCGCTGATATAAAAATCCGCATCATCCTTAATCTGCTTAAAATCCCATTCCGGTTGATCATCATCCAGAAAATATGTCTTACTGCTGTCCTTTTTCATCTGGGCACGCATCTGTTCTTTTATACTGTCAGAAATACGCTTTTTATAATCACTTCCCTCGTGGAATAAATCTTTCAGTGTAATCATCTTTCCGGTCTTTTTGTCAATATTGTATATCTTTGTAAAACTGTCCGAACCACCCATGGCAATAACCGTATCCACACGCAGACTAAACAGTCTCCTATTGTCTGTGACAATCCGGTAATCCGAAGTGATTTCCTCATGTCCTTCCTCTCCGTCACTGACAGCTGCCACATCTTTCTTATACATCTGAAAGATTTTGTCCAGATATCCGGATACTGCTGCATTTAACTCCTTAGATTCCCTGGTCAGTGGTTTTCCATCTGTTCCGATGACTTTTACTTCCGGCACCCTGACTGTTGCTTCCATCTGCTTTTTTTCCTGCTTATCCGAATACGTGGTAAAATTCACGATTTTAACAATCGCACCAAATACTGGCACCTGTTCCATTGCATTAGCCACTGTTGGACTGACATTGACACTGATGACCAGCACTGCAGCTGCTGCCGCCACTGCTTCTGCCGCGCGGACAAACGGAAGCATGTGACTTTTCTTTTGATTCCGTTCACTTTTTCCGGCAAACGTTTTTCCGGATTCTTTTTTTTCTCCACACGCATCCTTTTTGCCACGTTCCATGCTTTGCAGCACACGTTCTTTTAATTCCACTGGCACCTGAATGTTATCATATGCCCCTTTGATATCATCTAATCTGCTCATACCATCTCTGCCTCCACTTTTCCCCTTAATTTTTTCAGACCGCGATAAAGCATTGATTTCACAGTATTCGGATTTTCATGCAGACAATCCGCTATTTCACGGATTGTCCACTCTTCAAAAACTTTCAGCATGATCACCTTACGCTCTTTTTCCTCGAGCGTATCAAGCGCAGCCATGATATCCGTGTCCTCATAGCGATCCTCCTGTCCTTCCTCCTGAACCTGATCATCGCTCACGAACCTTGACTGATGCCGGGTTGCATCTACCGCCGTGTTAATCACAATACGCCACAGCCATGTTTTGATATATTTTTTCTCTTTGATCTGACTGGCATTTTTCATGGCTTTGTATACGCTCTCCTGCACAACGTCCATAGCGTCCTGCTCATTTTTCACGTATGAAAATGCAAGCCGGTAAAGCTTTTCATAAGAAGCCAGAATTTCCTGTTCGACAGCTTTACTTATATCCGGATATTTCATGCTCTCTTTTGCCCCTTTCTGCTTATTAGACGTTCGGATGCCCAAAAAAGTTTCACAAACATAAAAATTGCGTGGGAAAAACTTTCTTTTTGTTTTTCCACACGCAATTTTGTCTCTAACTTTCCAGCTGCTCAAGCTGCTGGGAAAGTGCCTCCCAGTTTTCCATATCCGCCATGATTTCTTCCTCCAGCGCATCGATTTCGCCCTGAATCTCTGTCAGCTTGGAATAGCTGGACTGATATTCCGGCCGCAGCAGTTCCTGTTTTAAAGCGTCCAGCTTCTCCTCTTTGACTGCCAGCTCTTCCTCGGCCTTCTTCACTTTTTTTTCAATTTTCGAGCGCTCCTTGCCCGGATTGTAATACGCTTTCTTACCACCGGTTTCCTGTGTGCCTTTGTTCTGCTGAGTGCCACCGTTCTGGCTGATTGCACCGCCTAACGCTGCAGGATTTTTACGATAATCATCCCCGGATTCTGCCGCTTCACGATCCAGTTTTTCCTGATATTCTTCGTAACCAAACTGATACAGATGTGTCGTGCCGTCCTCAAAAACAAGCAGACGGTTTGCTACCTTGCGCACAAAATATCGGTCATGCGATACGAAGATCAGCGTGCCGGAGAAATCTTTTAACATACTCTCAAGCGTTTCTTTTCCCACAATATCCATATGGTTGGTTGGCTCATCCAGCACCAGCACATTCGGCCGACGCTTTAAGATCTTACACAGTGCCAGACGCACCTTCTCCCCACCGGAAAGCATATCAATATTTTTAAATACATCCTCCCCGGTAAACATAAAGGCGCCGAGCGCATTCCGCGCTTCTGTCTCGGTCAGATTCGGGAACTCATCCCAGAAATCATCCAGCACCGTCTTCCGGCTCGAATACATCGCCATCTGCTGGTCAAAATAACCAATCTGCACATTTGTTCCAAAATTGTACTCTCCGGCCAGCGGGGCAAGCTGTCCCACCAGGGTTTTTAAAAGTGTCGATTTCCCCAGACCATTTCCACCGAGGATTCCCAGCTTTTCCCCTTTTTTCAGATCAAAACTGACCGTAGAAAGCGGATGGTCATATCCAATCGCAAGATTTGTCACCAAAAGCACATCGTTTCCGGTTTCTTTGTCCGGCTGGAAATTTGCATGGAATGTCCGGGTATCAAAACGATCCGGAGCTTCGAGTTTTACCATATGTTCAATGGCTTTCTCCTTGGAATGCGCCATGGACACCTTGGTTGGTTTATTTTTAAACCGGTCAACAATGCGCTGCAATCGTGCAATTTCTTTCTGCTGCGCATTGTAATCTTTCATCATCTTATTGTAGTTTTCTTTTTTCCGCTCCATGAAATTGGAGTAATTGCCCGGATAACGGGTCGCTGTGCCGTACTCAATCTCGTACACCACGTCCACCACATTGTCCAGAAACATACGGTCATGTGATACCACGACCACAGCCTTCGGATAATTTTTCAGATACGTCTCCAGCCACTCGATCGTTGTGATATCCAGATGGTTCGTTGGCTCATCCAGAAGCAGAATATCCGGCTTGCTCAACAGCAGCTTGATGAAGGCAATCTTTGTCTGCTGTCCACCGGAAAACTCGGACAGCGGTTTCTTTCGCTCTTCCTCGGAAAAGCCGAACTTACGGATGATTACATCATACTCTTTTTCAAAATAGTATCCGCCGTCTTCCTTGAATTTTTCTTCCATTGCGGTATAACGTGTCACGGCCTCTTCGGAATAATCAGTCTCAAGTGCCTGTGCCGCAGCTTCCAGTTCTTTTTTCCGGCGCTCCATCGGAGCAAAGACTTTACGCACTTCCTGCTCCAGCGTAACGGAAGGATCTTCAAACGCAATCTGTTTTAAGTAACCGATCTGCGGATTGCCTGCTTTTGCAATAAAAATATCCTCATCACTGTCTCTTTTGTCCAGCTCCACATCCCCGTGGATCAGCTTTAAGAGCGTGGTTTTGCCGCAGCCGTTCCGCCCGACGACTGCAATTTTTTCCGTATTTCTTATTTCAAAATTGATGTCATGCAGAATCTCTTCATCGGCAAAAGAGACTGCTCCATGGCAGATCTGATATAACATGTTTTCTCCTTTTATTTAAATGCATCCGGCTGGGAAGCAAGATAGCTGACAAACTGCTCTGCCGTACGTCCGGAAATGCCTCCATGGCTCAATTCCCACTTGTTGGCCTCTGCACGGAGTTCCTCATCCGGTAAGGTAACCCCTGCACGTCTTGCCAGATGCAAAACAATATCAAAGTATTCTTTCTGTGTCGGCTTCGAGTAGTTAATGGTCACACCAAAACGGTTCACCAGGGAAAGTTTCTCTTCAACCGTATCGGAATGGTGACGATCATTGGAATTATCCTGATCGTTTCGGTCATTCCAGCTCTCTTTGATCAGATGCCGCCGGTTGGAAGTTGCATAAATCAGAATATTTTCCGGTTTGGTTTCCACACCGCCCTCGATAACGGCTTTTAAGAACTTATACTCAATCTCAAATTCCTCGAAAGAAAGATCATCCATATAGATGATAAAACGATAGTTTCGGTTTTTGATCTCTGCAATGATCTCGGAAAGATACTTAAACTGATGCTTGTAGATTTCAATCATACGCAGGCCGTCTTTGTAATACTGGTTGACAATCGCCTTGATACTGGTAGATTTACCGGTACCACTGTCACCAAACAGCAATACATTGTTTGCTTTCTTTCCCTGTACAAACGCTTCCGTATTGTCTACCAGCTTCTTTTTCTGAATCTCATATCCGACCAGATCGTCCAGCATAACGGTATCCATATTGTTGATTGCACGGAATGTAAAGCTTCCCTGCGGTGTATCATCAATCCGGAATGCTTTGTTGAGACCAAACATTCCAACACCGTAGTCTTTATAAAAACCAGTCACTGCATCAAAGAATTCTTTTTCATCCTTTGCCGCCTCCAGTTTTTTGCTTAAAGAGCGGACTTTTTCGCTGACATTTTTGTTGTACATCAGATCCTTTTTATGGATGGCCTTATAATTGGAAATCTGGCTGAAACAGTTGATTCCCAGATCTTTTTCGATTGGTCCGAAATCATAGTCAAACAAATCTTTAAAAATACGGAAATCATTTTCCACCAGTTCATTGACACTTCCATCGCTGGCTCCCACCTTTTCACAGGTCATGCTGAAAGGATTTTCACTCATCATAAGGAAAAATGTCAGATAATTATGCCACAGATTATCATCAAATCCATAATCTGTTGCCACTTTTAAAATCCGTTTTACCTGCGTATTGATATCGCGGACAAGTCCGGTTTTATTATATTCACCGGTCTCATATTTCCCGAATACTTCTCCCATCTGTGCAAGGATGGAATCCTCGTCCAAATCTCCATACATCAGTAACTGTGATATTTCCTGATACATTGTATCTCGCCTCTTTCTTTTCTCTTCCTATTTATTTTACCTATATTACACGAAAAAAGGGACTTTGTAAACCAAAGTCCCCTGTATGCAGCTAAAAAGCTACTGTGATCGTTGTTCCTTTTCCCAGCTCACTTTCCAAATGAAGTACCGCATCATGCAGTTCCACAATATGCTTGACGATAGCAAGTCCCAGTCCCGTACCACCGGTCTGTTTGGATCTGCTTTTATCAACACGGTAAAACCGCTCAAAAATACGTTCCTGCTGGTCTTTTGGAATCCCGATACCATTGTCTGCCACAGAAAGCATCGGCTGTCCTTTTTCATAGTACACACGCACGTGCACCTCACCACCTTCATTATTATAACGGATCGCATTCTGACACAGATTTTCCACAAGTTCCGAAATCATGCCCCTGTCTGCCCGCAACATACAGGACACGCCTTCATAATACAGCGTTACATTCCGTTTCTGTGCATTCATCTGCAGATTTTTCACACAGGTACCGGCTACCTCATCCAGATCCACCTGTTCAAAACACAGCAGATTATCTTCCCCGCTGTCCAGCTCGGAAAGCCGGATGATATCATTGATAAGAGAAAGCAGCCGGGTCGCATTCTGCTGGATTTCCTGTGCAAAACGGGTCTCCTGCTCCGGATCTACCATATGGTTTTCGATCAGCTCCGCATACCCGGAAATTGCAGTAAGCGGTGTCTTCAGCTCATGGGATACATTTGCCGTGAAATCCTGCCGTACTTTTGCGGCCATCAGGATGTTTTCGTGCTGTTTACGAATCGTATTTACAAATGGCACAAGCTCTTTGTATACAGGTTCTTCTATGGTATCTTCCATGTTTTCAGCAAGCCGTTCAATCGGATGCAGCAATTGTTTGGTTAAAAAATGTGCCAGAACAATACAAATGGAAACAATCAGTATCAGTATCAGTATCACAAATGGGGATGCTGCAAGGAACACACTGTAGACACTACGTGCCTGTGTTGCCACACGGATAACCGTTCCGTTTTCCAGCCGGAGCGCATAATAGTAATTGTCCATCTGCATGGTATCCGACCGCCGGACACTTTCTCCCTCACCCTGAAACAATGCCGTCTTTACTTCCGGGCGGTTTTTGTGGTTTGGAAGCTGTGAAATATCCAGATCATTATCAAAAAGTACCGTACCATCCTTTGCAATCCAGGTAACACGCAGATCTTCCCCGACTTCATAATATTCGGAAAGTGAAACATTTGTATTGTCCGAATCATCAAACAATCCCGTGTCGGAAAGCAGTCTTGCATTGATCTGCAGATCCTTGCGCACCTGTCCCTGAAACAGTTTATAATAAATACCGGTCATACAGATCATGGTTACAATCACTGCAATACCTGCAATCAGAATCAGCCGTAAATTGATTCGTTTCTTCATAACAGCTCCTTACTCTATCACATATCCCACATTTCGAACGGTACGAATTTTGCTTCCCGCTTCTCCAAGCTTCTGCCGCAGTGTCTTGATATGCATATCAACGGTACGGGATTCGCCCTCAAATTCTGTCCCCCATACATGACGCATGATGACCTCTCTGGACAATACAACACTCGGATTGGTCATCAGCAGACGAAGCAGTTCATACTCCTTAAACGTCAGCTCTACCGGTTTGTCGTCTACAAAAACCATATGGCGTTCGTGATCCAGTGTAATATTTTCTACCTGCAGGATTTTAATATCCTCGGTTTCTGTCCTCCGTAACAGTGCCTTTACTCTTGTAATAAGTTCCATAATGGAAAAAGGTTTCTTAATATAATCATCTGCTCCTTCGTCCAAACCTTTGATCATATCCATTTCTGCGGTCTTTGCTGTCACCATAATAATTGGCAGTTTCTTTGTCGCAGGATTTTTCCGCAGTTTACGCACGATATCATACCCACTCTCGTCTGGAAGCATAACATCCAAAAGCACCAGATCCGGCATAATATCCTCCAGCTTTTTATAAAAAGTGGTTGCCTTTTCAAAGGCACAGACCATATAATTGCTGTTTTTCAATGCAATCGTCTCAATTTCCCTGATATTTTCATCATCTTCCACGATATAAATCAATGCCATAACTTTTTCCCTCTGTCTATCTTTATATATACCTCTGCAACATCAAGCAGGACGGCCATGCCTGCACAAGACCGCCCTCTCACACGTATTCTATCTGTTTCTTATCATAGCATACGACATGTAAAATCCAAAGTATCGTTTATGTAAAATTTATGTAAAATCTCATCTGCTGTCAGGATTCTTTTATTTCTTTTTTATCATTCAGTGCAAAGATAACCCATTCTGCAATATTAGTCGCGTGGTCTCCGATTCGTTCAAAATATTTTGCAACCATCAGCATATCCGCCGCCTGCTCACCTTTTTCCGGATCATGCCGGATCAGTTCAATGATATCTGCCTTATTTTTATCAAACAGGTCATCTACAATATCATCATGCCGGATGACTTCCTGTGCCTTATTCATATCCTTTTCCACATATGCTTCGATGCTGCGGATCAACATAATTACGGTTTCACTCGCCATCTTTTTGATATCATCCAGATTCAGCACATACGGTTCTTTTGAAAGCATGATTGTGATTTCCGAGATATCTGCTGCATGGTCTCCAATTCGTTCCATATCCGTTACCATCTTCATTGCTGCGGAAATCACACGCAGATCCCTTGCAACCGGCTGTTGCTGCATCAGCAGATTAAAACAGATGTTTTCAATTTTCTTCTGTTCATGATCCACATCCGAATCTGAATTCATGATTTTTTCTGCAAGCTGCGCATTCTGATCTATCAATGCTTCTATTGCTTTCTGGATGGAATCCTCAATCATGGTTCCCATATACATCATTTCCTGATTGAGCAGTCTAAGCTGCTCGTCGAACTTTGAGCGCATTAACCAAACCTCCCTGTAATATAATCTTCTGTCCGTTTATCTTTCGGATAAGAGAAAATCGTTTTCGTATCGCCAAACTCAACCATTTCCCCTACAAGGAAAAATGCCGTATCATCCGATACACGCACTGCCTGCTGCATATTATGGGTAACAACAACTACCGTGTATTTCTTTTTCAGATCCTCCATCAGTTCTTCAATCTTTGATGTGGAAATCGGGTCCAGTGCAGATGTCGGCTCATCCATCAGCAGAACCTCAGGTTGTACGGCAAGTGCACGGGCAATACAGATACGCTGCTGCTGTCCACCGGAAAGACCCAGAGCGGATTTCTTCAGACGATCCTTGACCTCATCAAAAATAGCTGCTCCGCGCAGACTTTCTTCTACGATGGCATCCAGTTTTGACTTATCTTTCATTCCATGTACACGCGGACCATATGCAATGTTGTCATAAATACTCATCGGAAACGGGTTCGGCTGCTGGAACACCATGCCAATTCTTTTCCGAAGAACGGTTGTATCTACGCCTTCCGCATAGATATCCTCATCATCCAGTTTCACTTCTCCTGTGATTCTCACGCCATCCACCAGATCATTCATCCGGTTTAATGTTTTTAAGAATGTTGATTTTCCACATCCGGACGGTCCGATAAAAGCGGTCACGCAATTCTCACGAATATTCATGTTTACATCCTTGAGTGCATGGTTTTCACCGTAATACAGGTTCAGATCACGGACAGTAATTTTTGTTCGTTTTTCCATGTTTCTCTCCTCATCTGCAATGGTTTTCTCTCACTGCAATTATCCATTTCTTAGGATTTATGAATATTATAAAGAGAGATTGTAAAATGCACTGGACTGGGAATGTAAAATTTTTGCAAAATCAATGTAATGTAGGGATTAAATATAAGATTTCTCGATATGACGAATTTGCGGTGGACGTGATGTTGGTTATAGAAGGAACATAACGTCCCAAAGTTTGTAGTTTAAAATAATCTATAAAAAATGCGCGTGATGAAAGTTTCAATACTTAAACTGCTTTCACCACGCGCATTTTTTTATGTACTCAAATTTATAGAAGTGTTTTTAATGTCTTTTGTTTATTCTTCCTATCCTAAGAATTTACAAACATTATTTTCAACTTATCTTTTCTCCAATCCACCTCAAATTCGTCACATCGGGAAAACTTATATTTTTAAAACAACCTCAGCGGTCAATTTTTTCAATAAACATAAGTAAGAAACTAACCAGCAGTAACCCGCTGGATACCCAGATCATGCGAAATCCAAAGCGGATCGAAAGATTTCCTCCAATTCCTGCTCCGAGTCCAAAGAATAAAATAATTCCAAAATAATACAGTGCTTTTTTTAATTTTTCCCTATCATGCGTCTGTAAGTAGCTGGTAAAGGCTTCTGTACCGCTCCGCAGATTTCCGATACACATGGTGCTGGCATAGGAATATCCGCTGACTTTCCGGAACGTCTGTACCTGCATCGCACAGGCAAAGGAGACGAGTACGGTTGCCAGAAGATCCAAGTGCTTTGGCATGAATCCGACCGCAAACAAAATCACGATCTCCATTAAAAGCACACCCTGCCGCCAGTGCAGGCGCTTTGCATACTTAAACAGCATATGAATCCGCTCCGCAAAAAACACTCCTCCGGCAAATGCCAGAAGTGGAAACAGATAGCGCAGCACGTCAAGCCATTCTCCCATCATCAGGTGCGTGCTCATCAGTACGATGTTTCCAGTCTGTGCATTTGAGAATACTTCCTGCCTCGTAAAATAAGTGTATGCATCCTGAAAACCTCCGGACAATGCCAGAAAAACGCTTGTGACAAACGCTTCCGACATCTGAATATCCGCTTTTTTTATACTGGAACTTTCCAGTTTCATAATTTCACTCCCTCTCAGATATACAAACTGTGTATATTATAAGAAAGATTTATATAAAATGCAACTATTTCATTTCCCTTCTCTCCCTATGCGCACTTTTTTCCCTTCAAATGCAAACCCATAATGACGAATTTGTTTTTCTTCTATTCCCAATGCGAACAGCTCTGCATCGTACTTTTTTTCTTCAATCTGACGTAATGCTGCTTCTACAGTATCCTCAAGTGTTTTTTCTTCGCTGGAATCATGTACCTTAAATTCAAGGATCATTGCAATATCCGTCTTTTGATTCGGTATCAGCATAACATCATATCGTCCATAACCACTTTCACGGTTTGATTTCAGCTGATAACGATCCCGAAGTTCTACCAGCAAGCCCAGTACAAAACCATGATAAAAACGCTCCGGCTGCGCCGCTTCCGAAGGATGACTGCCTGTGTCAAAACTGCTAAAAGTTGCAAGTGCCACATCATTCATATATGCATTCATCTCTTTTAGATTTCCATGTAAGAATGCCTCTATAAACGCATTATAGTTGGCATTATAGTTATCAAACCACCCTGCAAACATATCAGAAAACATGCCAAATGTTTCCAGATTGGTAATGGTCAGATGATACCATGTTTTTTGAAGCATTCCCCGATATTCTACCTTCTCCACCTTCAGATATCCACTTGCAACCAAAAGACTCCAGATTGCTGATGGCGAATAATCAAGCTGATCAAAAACGATTTGCTCATCGAAAGAAACAACGATTTCCTTATGATTTAAGAGATCTTCCATTTTCTCTTTGATATCAGCAGATGCCGTCCGAATCAACCGGTTCACCAGTGTATTTCCACTTGTCGCCGCCCAATATGCCTGAAATCTTTTTTTATCCAGATAATTCGTGATGGACCATGGATTATATATATCTTTGCTTCCTCCGAATGCAAATCCATCATACCATTTTTTCACTTCATCTTTTGTTTCTTCCAGACCATACTCTGCCAAAGACGCAAAGACTTCCTCCTCCGTAAAACCAAAACTTAACCGATAATCATCCGAAGTTGTTGTCACCACATTTAAATTATTAAGATCTGAAAATATAGATTCCTTGGAAACTCTTGTGATTCCGGTCATAATTCCACGTTCCAGGCAGGCATTTGTCTTAAATGTCGCATTCAGGAAACTTCTGATAAATCCCGTAAAACGATCCCAGTATCCATGAATGTACGCTTCCTGCATCGGCGTATCGTATTCATCAAGAAGAACAATTACTTTTTTTCCATAGTACCGCTCCAGATAGCTGCAAAGCAGATTTATGGAAATGGAGCATTCTGCATCATCCATATCCATCGTCATTTTTTCATACTGTGTCAACTCGTTTTTGCTTAAAACTCCACCTTTCACCAAATAACGGTTTTGTTCATATACCGCTGCAATCTGCGCCTTTATCTGGCGTTTTGTTTCCTCAATATTGTCTGCTTTAATAGACGCAAAGCTCAAAAAAATAACCGGATATGTCCCCTGTAACTTTCGATAGGTTTCATATTTCCAGATCGATAAGTTTTCAAACAGATCTCCCCGGTTCGCATAGCGGTTCGAAAAAAAACAGTTTACCATGCTCATGTTTAAAGTTTTTCCAAAGCGGCGCGGTCTGGTGATTAATGTCACATCATCTCCGGATTCCCACCATTCCCGGATAAACTCTGTTTTATCCACAAAAAAATAGTGGTTTTCCATAATCGATGCAAAATCCTGTTTCCCGATCGCTACGGTTCTTGCCATGCTGCGTCCCCCTTTACGTTCCTGCCATTTTCCTTCATTGTACTATAATCCTTTTATGTTCTCAACCGATAAAATGCGGATACCCTTTCGCTTTTTCTGTCACATAAGGAAAAAAGCGAGTAAAATCGTTCACTCGCTTTTCGAATTATTCTCATTATTTTTCCTTACGGTTCCAGGTTTTCCACTCATCATCCGATGTATAGGTCACAGAATCCAGACCATCGTCTGTAGCGATTTGCAGTAAAAGATTCCAGGTACTGTCTGCATTTTTTTCAATGGATATTCCATTCACATAATTACATTTCTTAAATGTGTCAATCTCATACGGTTTCCATGTCTTTCCTGCATCTTCTGTCATATACGCATATGCATCTGCTCCATGATTGCTTACCAGAATCATTCCTGTCGATACGTCTTTAAAAGCCATATCCGCAGGATAATTCTGTATGGCAGCAGATAAATCTTTCACAACCGTGTAAGTATTTCCACCATCATCTGTCGACCATAATACTTTGTTCATCATGCCGGCACCCGGATCGGAACAATATAGAAGATATCCCTGCTTATCATTTGTAAAATTAAGATACACAGCATTCGGTCCACCATACGATTTATATTCCAGCGAGGCAAGCTTCGTTTGCTTTCCATCTGCCGTACAGCTCATCACAGAAATCTTTCCATCATTGGAAAAATAAGAAACAAATGCCTTTTTGCTGTCAAGCGCAGATAAATCTATGGTATCTGCATCATCATCAACATCCGAAATCTGACAGATTGTTTTTCCCCCATACACAATTGCATTGCCGGATACATTCCACCCATCAGACAATGTACTATTACGATCTGTCCCTCCATTATATTCTAAAACACCAATAACGCTCTGATCGTCGACTCTCTGCGTATACAAACAATCCTGACCCTGAAAAATGTATAAATACATATTTGTATTTTGACTGGCTGGCTTTATCACTGTATCGGTTTCCTGATCCAAATCATAGGCCAATACTCCAGCAGATCCATTTACAATCAATGTATGTTCCAGCATGCCATAAGAAAAAAAGTCATCTGTTTCTATCATGTAGATTTGCTTTGCCTTCCGATCATACACATAGATTTTGTTTATTATATTTTCCTCATGCCACACTACATACTGATCATTTATCTGTACATCAGAAACGCTGCGTATTCCTGTATCGATGTCTTTTCCGCCTACTTGTATTTGTATCTTCTCATCTGCATCAGTATATATTTTTACGGCTTTGTTACCATCTAATGTGACATGCTGAAATGGCGATGCCAAAGAAATATCATCATTCAGAATAGATATGTTTTTATCTGCATATTGATATAAACCATACTTTCCATTATTTTCACTCCTGTCATACCAATATACACTGCCATCTTTTTCTTTCAGAGTGACTGCATCCATTGTGCTTTGTGTATCTTTTGCAGAAAACAATAATTGTATGTCATTTTTGTCTTTGGACTGTTTTACAACTCTCCATGTTCCATCTTCACCTAAATAATCTTCCCATATAACAGCATCCCCATCAGATTGTATATCTGAAATTTCAACACAATTATCATATTGATACAGAAGTATATCTTTTTTTGTCTGCACATCGTACCTTCTTATTTGTGTTGCATAATCGTCCGAATACACAAATTCTTTTCCTACTGTCAACATCGATTCCTTATAAAATGTATATGATATTCCATAATAAATATATGGTGAACTATAACAGAAACAACTAATGTCTGCATTTTCTGGTAACGGTAATTTAAATTCTTTTATCGTACAATCACTCCCGGCACGATTTGAAAATTCTTTTTTATTTACCTGTAATGTTTCCTGTGTGTCATAACTTTCTATCTGTGTTTCTGTACTGTCCGACGCGCAGCCATTCAGCAGAAACACAATCATCAATAAAGTTGTCAGAAATATCTTTTTCATAGTCGCTCTCCTCATATATTCAACATAAAAAAGTTACTGTATCTTAAATTTGACAATATCAGAACAGTGCCATCACAACACTTTGATATTGATTCTGATACATGCTTATCTCTTTAATATATCAAATATCTTCCATTTCTACTACAACAGCATTATACGCTTCTTTTATAGGAATATCTCTGTGAATTCCATGTTTTCTCTCTCCTAATTTTTATCTTTCAATTCTACATGTATCATTGTATTTGTAGCGTATCATAGTCATTTTCTTTTGTCAATCATTATTTTGTACTTCGTAATATTTACACTTTGCATATTTTATGATATGGTATTAATTATTCAGGGAGGACTTATTGCATGGCATACAAAAACACTCTAATTACAGGAATTACCGATTTTTTAGTATTAGCAATTTTAAAAAGCAAAGGTGATTGCTATGCTTATGAGATAAGTAAATACATTACAAGCGAGTCAAACGAACTGCTCTCCATTTCCCCAAATACGATATATACGGTCATGTACAAATTGGAAAATGAGCAAATGATCAGTGAATATTCTGTTCTTGTTGGGAAAAAACGTACCCGTATCTATTATCATATAGAGTCTGATGGAGAAGCATATTTAAAGGAATTGCAACACGACTATGAAAATATGATTTCTGGTATGTCTGCAATTTTTGATTCTCTTGAGAAAGGAGACACGCATGAATAGCTTATGTAAACAATACATTTCTGAAGTGAAACTCTTACTTCCAGCTATTGGAAAATCAGAAAAAAATTATTTAGCTTCTCTGACAAGTAATCTGGAAGATTTCTGTGATGACACCTCACCTCAGACAATTAATGACTTATATCAAAAATTTGGCACACCTATAGATACTGTAAATTCTTACATTTCAACACTTCCTACAGAGACATTAATAAAACAAATTCGCAAGAGTAAGTACTTACGATATTTCATTGTAACACTAATTATTATGTTTGCATGTATAACTTTTGTTTTTGCCATTACAAATTATCGAAGTTTTCAAGTTTTTAAGCAGGAAACCGTCTATTTTACAAATACAGATATTAAATAAGGAGAAAAAGATTTCTATGAAAAGAAAAATTACACTATGCTTAATTTCTCCTCTATTTTTATTATGCTCAATTCCAACTTCAACGAAAGCCGATACCATCTTTGATACTTGCCACAAAACACCATACACTATACAAACTGTCATAACCGATGCATCTCCATCTATTAATTTAGCTCCAACATTAAGCCGGACATCCCATAATATTACCAAAACAAAAACAACATATATGCGTGATTCTTCCGGGACCGTATTATGGAGTGTTTCCATTACTGCCACTTTTACCTATGATGGTACAACCTCTCGCTGCATTAGCTGTTCTCCAAATGCCTCTGCTCCTGCTACAACTTGGTCAATTAAATCTGTGTCATCTTCCAAAAGCGGAAACTCTGCTACTGCATATGCAACAGCAACACATACTTCTCCAAGTTCATCAAAAGATTTTACGCAAAGCGTTACTATTTCATGTAGTAAAAATGGTACCGTTTCATAATCTTTTCAAATCATTCTTTGACATCATTTGAATGATAAAAATAGTGCTGATACAACGCAAACTTCTATTGTACCAGCACCATTTTTTTATTCTCCATCAATCCAAACTTTTTTCCATAAAAAGCAAACCCATAAAAAAGTTCTTTTACAAACCTTCTGTATCTAACTCTACAATCATTTGTCCCAGCTTCTGCTCTCTCAACAGATAACACATGTAGATTGGAAGATATATGATATTCCCTTCTGTTTCGATATTTCCAACAGAAAAAACATATGCTTTCTCAAGATGATAATCCGGCACCTTCATAAAATTATCCAATGCTTTGTGCGATTTATATGTTTTTCCAGACTTAACTTCAATCGGAACAACTTTTCCATTCATTTCTATTGCAAAATCCATCTCACCAATATTCTTTTTTTTACAGAAAAACGGTTCGAAACCATTTGCCGTCAATTGCTGCGCAACCGCATTTTCAAAATGTGCACCATTGTTCACTTCCCCGTTTTTATTTATTAATTCAATTTTTGTTTCTGCCGGATAGGCACTTGTAAGTAAGCCAATATCGCTTGAAAAAAGTCTAAACACATTACTGCTCTTGCTTGCTAAAAGGGGAATTACCGGTGCATCAACATTATAAACCGGCAAAGCTACGCCTGCATCTTTTAGCCATAAAAAGCTATTTTCATATCGCTCAAATTTTAGTTCTTTATTGAGCATCGTAAATACAAACTTTTTATTCTGCTTGTCTAGCTCTGCCGGAATAATATCATATATCGATTTCAGCTTAAGCTTTCTGTCCTCAAGCTCATATTGAGAAAAATCCTCTTTATAAAGAGTCGTGATATCACGTTGTACTCTGTCAACCTCCCGGATATCTTTTGTTTCGATATATGTTTTTACTGCATCTGGCATTCCGCCAACAATAAGATAAACAAAAAACATTGCCAGAAGCTTCTGATGTATGAATTCTTCTATAGGACTTACTGTTTTAAATTTATCCTCCAGCATATCCAATGTAGTTGTCGAAACGTTATTCGCGACCATAAATTCTTCGAAATCCATAGGATACATCCTTAAAACGGTCAGATACCCAACCGGAGCCGAAGCGATTCCTTTGAGTTCCACTCCCAATAACGATCCGCTCATTACATATTTAAAGCTTCCCTCATCGACAAGAAATTTTATTTTTGTTACTATTTCCGGACATTTTTGAATTTCGTCAAAAAAGACGACCGTTTCATGTACTTTGCAGTCTTCTGGCATGATCATTTTTAATTTAATTAAAAATTCTTCCGCACTCATTTCCGCATTCAGATAAGAAACCATATCCGGCTGATCAATAAAATTCAATTCAAACTTTGTATATCCGCTCTTTTCTATCTCATCCCTTATAAGCCAGGTTTTTCCTGTCTGCCTTGCCCCTGTTACTAATAGTGCTTTATTTGAATTTCTTATCCATTCTCCAACAACAATAGCATCTTTTCTATACATAAATTCACGCCTCCAATCACATTGTGCATCATTTGCCCCGTTTTTACAACTTATTTTTTATATTTTGCCCCGTTTTTTCATCTATTATATGCATATTTTGCCCCGTTTTTTATATCAACAAAAAAGCAGCCGAAAACATTCGCCTGCTTTTTAAAAACATTTTGAAAAGATGATCGTTATCTGCGATTGACGTCAAACTTCTTTGCCAATGCTTTGGTAAGTAAGTTGATTCCAAGAACAATCAGCAAAAGAACTACTGCAATACCAAATGCTACCCCGAATTCACCCTTCGTTGCGCTCAGGTAAAGCTGAATGGTAAGTGTTCCCGCCGGCATTTTTGCCTTTGCCAGCAAATCGGTAAAGTTCTTCGGGAGGAGACCTGAACTTCCCGCGGTAAACAGCAGTGCTGCTGACTCCCCAACAATTCTCCCGATGGCAAGAATAACTCCGGTAATGATTCCCGGCATTGCGGATGGTAATAAAATGGTGCGTATCATATGCCATTTTCCGGCGCCTAAACCGATCGCTCCGCTTCGGTAACTGTCCGGAACCGTTTTTAACGCTTCCTGTGTATTCCGGGTGATCAGAGGAAGTACCATCAGAGTCAGGGTAAACGAACCTGTGAGGATAGAATACTTCAAATGCAGAGTCTGTCCAAAAAACATCATACCAAACAAACCAAAGATAATGGACGGAATCCCCGCAAGTGTCTCTGTGGCAAATTCAATCAGACTGACTAATTTTCCTGGTTTTGCATACTCATTTAAATAAACGGCAGCCCCAACACCGATGGGGGTAGCAATCAGCATCGTTACAATGATAATATAAAGCGTATTTACAATATTTCCTGCAATACCGGTCGTTCCCTTTAATACAGATGTCACACTGGTAAGAAACTCCCAATTTACACTTCGGATACCTTTGGCAAATACATAGATAATGATCCCCAGAAGCAATGCAACGGAAATAATTGCACATACATAGATGGCAATATAAGTAAGGAAATCCGCCGGATGCCTTGTTTTGGTACGAATACTGGTATTCTTTTCTGTCATTGTTCAACGGCTCCTTTCTTTTCCACCTGTGCAAGGACCAGATTGATAATCATAATAAAGATAAACAATACCAGACCTACCGTAAAGAGTACCTCCCGGTGAAGTCCTTCGGCATAACTCATCTCGCTGACGATCTGTGTCGTCAGGAAACGTACCGAATTGAATGGGAACGGCAGATTTACGGAACCTCCGGCAACCATATTGATCGCCATGGCCTCTCCGAGCGCACGTCCGATTCCAAGCACTACACCTGTCATAATACCAGATCTTGCTGCCGGGATCATCACTTTAAATATCGTCTGGATATGTGTTGCCCCAAGTGCAAGAGAAGCCGACTTTAAATGTCCGGGTACTGCACGGATCGAAGAAACACTGATGTTTATCACGGTTGGCAGAATCATAATTGCCAGCACAATAATCGCAGAAAGCAGATTCGATCCACCGGTAAACTGATGGGTGGTGCTGCCTGCAAATACCCGCTTTTCCAAACGGTACATCAATGGATTTAAAACCATAAGCCCCAACAATCCGTAGATTACAGACGGAATCGCAGCCAGTAGTTCTACCGCTGGCTGAACAATTGCTGCCAGCTTTTTGTTGGCTACTTCCGTGATAAATACCGCTGTCAGAATTCCAATCGGTACACCGATCAAAATTGCAACTGCAGTACCTATAATTGAAGTCAGAATAATGTATAAAATGCCATAAGATGGTGTTGCTGCTGTCGGCTGCCATACAGTTCCAAATAACAGGTCAATCACCCCGACCTTTGCCAGTGCCGGGGTGCCCTTTGCAAACATATAAACCGTTATGGAAAGAACTGCTACGATGGCAACGGCTGCGCATATAAGAAATATTACTTTTGCAATCGTTTCCACGATGTGCTTTGTTGCTTTGCCGCCTGTCATATCTTTATCCTCGTTTGCCTGTTTACGTGTTTCTTGCTATATTACTTGTTTGGGATGATCAGCCCTACAGACTTGATAACATTCTGTCCGTCTGCAGAGTTGATAAAGTCGAAATATGCCTGTACCTGCTGGCTCTGCTCAGAAATCTCGCCCTTTGTTGCCATAACGAATGGTCTCTGTAATACATAGTCTCCTGCAAGAATATTGTCTTCTGTCGGCTCTACAGAGTTGATCTTTAATCCATTTACGGTGTCATCCAGCACATCCAGGGATACATATCCAACTGCTCCCGGAGTTGCTGCAACCTTTGCCAAAACAGCACCTGTAGAATCAAGTTCCTGTGCATATTTGCAGGAATCCTTTACATCCATCAATTCCTCAAACGCATCTCTTGTACCAGATCCCGCCTCACGGCCGATGACTACGATCTGCTCATCCGGTCCGCCGAGATCTTTCCAGTTTGTAATCTCTCCGGTATATACTTTTGCAAGATCTTCAGACTTAATATCTGTGATTGTGTTTGCTGTATCTGTAATAACTGCGATACCATCAATTGCCACAATGTTCTCTACGATACCCTGGCTTTTCTCATCGTCAGAAAGGGCACGGGAAGCATCTCCGATATCAACGCTTCCTGCCTCCAGAGATTCAATTCCTGCACTGGATCCGGTAAACTCTGCGGTTGCGGAAACATTCGGATATTTCTCCATGAATGCTTCATTCATGGCATTTGCAAGCTTCTCCATGGAAGTACTTCCTGCCAGTGTAACGGTTCCACTCAGATCCGCTCCATCTGTTGTATCTGCATTTGCAGTTGTATCAGATGCCGTTGTATCTGTATTTGCATCAGCACTTGCATCGCTGCTGTCAGAACCACATCCCATCACACCTGCAGCGACCATTGTTGTTGCTGTCAGTAAAGCCATCATTTTTACAAGTTTGTTTTTCATGATTTTCTCCTCTTTCTTTCATGTTGTTCCTCATTACAGTTGTTATCTTATCGGGTCTGTGTAAAATGCATAACCAGACTAATGTAAATTCAATGTAAAAAATATGTTGTCCTGTAAAACGACAAAAATTACGAATGTTTTAAGTTTATTTAAGGTTCCCGTCTTATCTTCTATATATAAAGATGTTACAATATAACGGAATGAGGAGAAAACACGATGCGATTACTTCTTGCGGAAGACGAAAAAGACTTATCCGATGCGCTGGTGACAGTGCTCAAACATAATAATTATTCGGTGGATGCCGTATACAATGGGCAGGACGCCCTGGACTATCTGACAGAAGGAGACAACTACGACGGTGCGATTCTTGATATCATGATGCCGAAACTCGATGGCATCAGTGTTTTAAAACAGGTACGTGCCCAGGGAAACCATCTGCCGATTCTGATGCTGACCGCCAAATCCGAAATTGATGACCGTGTCAACGGTCTCGACAGCGGCGCAGATGATTATCTGACAAAACCATTTTCGATGAAAGAGCTGCTTGCACGCATCCGGGCCATGACAAGACGACAGGCCGAAACCACCCATGCCATCCTTTCCTTTGGCGATGTCCGGCTGGACCGAAGCACCTACCAGCTGTCAACAGATACCGGTACACTGCGGCTTGCGAACAAGGAATACCAGATGTTAGAGATGCTGATGACCAATCCAGGACAAGTGATCTCTGTAGAACAGTTTATGGACAAAATCTGGGGATACGACAGTGAAGCGGAATTTAATGTTGTATGGGTATACATTTCCTATCTGCGCAAAAAACTGACTTCCCTGCATGCCCATATACAGATTAAGGCCACCCGCGGTCTGGGATACTCTGTGTGTATGCTTCCATAAGGAAAGGACATTTTACGAATGATCAAGAAACTTCGAAAAAAATTTATCGCCATTGCCATGTGTTCCATGGCACTGGTACTGTTTGTCATTATGGCCGGCATCAATACCGCCAACTACACAAACGTCTGCCGCAATGCTGATATGCGGATACATGTCATTGCGGAAAATGACGGAAAGTTTCCGGAAAATCCGGCAGATGACAACCCCCAGGATGACAACCAGACACCTCCGGGACCCAAAAAAGAAAAAGAACTGGCCCGGCGGGATATCTCTCCGGAATCGGCTTTTGATACCCGCTTTTTCACAGTAACTCTCACAGATAAGGGAACCGTGGATCAGGTCGATACCGGAAAAATTGCGGCTGTTTCCACCAAAGAAGCAAAAAAATATGCGGCTTCTTTGTATAAAAAGCAGCATACCCTTGGATTTATCAGCTGTTACCGCTATCAGCTTGTCACTACAGGCGATAACACGCGTATGTATATTTTTGTCAACTGTGAACGGGAATTAAACACCTTCCACACGTTTCTGCTTGCCAGCATCGGAATCAGTCTTGCCGGACTGCTGCTGGTATTTCTTCTGGTAGTTCTGTTTTCCGGCATGCTGGTAAAGCCTGTCGCAGAAAGCTACGAAAAACAAAAGCGTTTTATTACGGATGCCAGCCACGAAATCAAAACTCCACTGACAATCATCGATGCAAACACCGAAGTGCTGGAGATGACCGGCGGAGAAAACCAGTGGACGAAAAGCACACGCAAACAGATTGCCCGCCTGACCTCCCTGACGGAAAAACTGGTTTTCCTCTCCCGTATGGATGAAGAGTCCACGCAGTTGGAAATGACGGATTTTGCAATTTCCGATGCCGTAATTGATACTGCGGAACCTTTTGTTTCCTATGCAGCTTCCCGGGGCAAAACTTTAGAACTTGACATTGCCCCTGACCTGACTTATCACGGAAATGAAGGCTGCATCCGCCAGTGTGTTTCCCTTCTTCTGGACAATGCTGTTAAGTATTCCACGGAAAACGGAAAACTCCGGCTGACTTTCCACAAACAGGGACGCGCGCTCGCACTTACCGTGTGGAATACAACCGATCCGATTCCTGTCGGCCGGCACGACGAGTTATTTGAACGTTTTTACCGCCCGGATAGTTCACGCAATACCAAAACCGGTGGACACGGTATCGGACTTTCCGTAGTCCATGCCATTGCAACCGCACACAAAGGGAAAATTTCTGCTAAAAGTGAAGATGGAAATTCCCTGACTTTTTCCATTCTTCTCAATTAAATATCCCGTGTTTCCACAAAAAAGAGAAGGAGATTCTTACATAACATGCAGAATCTTCTTCTCTTTTTCATTGGATCTTTATAAGTTATTTCAAAAATCCGAAATTGCTGACTATGGCAGCTTCCTTTGCCTTTCCATTGCAGACATTGACAAAACTGATGATACGGACAACCAATAAAATGATAAAACATACGGCTGCTGCAATCGGAACGACAACGGTCCAGCAGAGCACTACAGTAATCAGTCCCAGAAGAACTTCAGACACAAGGATCCTGATTCCCTCACGCACATGAAATCCGACATAAGGAGAATCCTTCGCCACAAGAAGTGCCACGATGGTTCCCAAAATTCCCAGAAGATATGGAAGCATTGCAAACAGTTTGTGATCTGCAATATCCTTTCCGTCAAATTCTGCGGAATGATCCTTTGGATCTACATAAGGCTGCCCGTACGGCATCCCATTGTTCATCTGTGGATTGCCATAATACGCTCCGTTGTTTCCCTGTGGATTTCCGTAGCCGTATGGCGTCCCCTGCGGATTTCCCTGCTGTGGTCCTCCCTGCGAATTCTGATTTTCCTGTGTTCCTGTATGTAAGCTGGCTCCGCATCTGGTGCAGAATGTACTGTCATCCGGCATTTTGCTGCCGCACTTCGGACATATCATATAAAATTCCTCCTCTTCATCTGAAATAATCTCTGCCAATTTCACCTTTTATTTTATATAAATTTATGTGGCAAGTCAATTTAGATTCCCTTAAGATTTCCTTTTCTTTCTTTATAAATTGTTTTCAGAACAGACATATGTCTTTTAAAGTTCATTTAAAGTTTCCCCACTATACTAATCCTATCAAAGCAAAGGAGAACTACCATGAGTGATCAAATGATCTTTAAACGATACGAAATGAAATATCTGCTCAGCCGTACCCAATACCTGCATATAACAGAAGCCTTTGACGGCCGGATGAAACCGGATATCCACGGAAAAAGTACGATTTTAAGTCTTTATTTTGATACACCGGACGATCTGCTCATCCGCCGTTCTCTGGAGAAACCACTCTACAAAGAAAAACTCCGGGTACGCAGCTACGGCATTGCAGACACAGATACCACCGTGTTTGTGGAGTTAAAGAAAAAATATCAGTCCGTTGTATACAAAAGACGGATCGCAATGTCCGAAGAAGAAGCCCGGCGCTATCTGCTTTCCCATGCTTCCGTTATGGACACACAGATCTCACGGGAAATTGACTACTGTCTCTCCCACTACCACAATCTGATACCCCGGATGCTGCTTTCCTACGACCGCGCAGCTTTTTATGCAATGGATAATCCACAGTTCCGCATCACCTTTGATGAAAACATTCTCTGGCGGGATCAAGATATAACCCTTACCACCGGCATCGGCGGCACCGCAGTACTTCCGGCAGATACCATTCTGATGGAAGTCAAAACTGCCGATGCCATTCCTCTCTGGCTGGTTCAGCTGCTCAGCCGGGAAAAAATATATAAAACTTCATTTTCCAAATATGGAACTGCCTGGCTCCAGAAGCAGCGCAGATTCTGATTAAAAGAAAGAAAGGATTGATTTAATTATGCATACATTTTTTGAAGGAATTTTTACCACAAGTACCATTACCGTCACAAACTTTCTGCTTTGTCTGTTTGTGTCCCTTGCCATCGGCATGTTTCTTGCCATGATTTATGACAGAAAACTCTGCTCACGCAGTTTTCTTGTTACGCTGGCACTGCTGCCCGCCGTAGTCTGTGTCGTAATCATGATGGTCAACGGAAATGTCGGTGCAGGTGTCGCTGTCGCAGGTGCCTTCTCCCTCGTCCGCTTCCGTTCTGTACCCGGCACGGCACGGGAAATCGCAACACTGTTTCTTGCCATGGCAGCAGGTCTGATCTGTGGCATGGGATACCTTGGTTTTGCTCTTCTCTTTTCCCTGATACTCGGACTTGTAATGTATGGGCTGAACCATTTTGCCTTCCCACAGAAACACCCACAGAAAATTCTTCGTATCACTATTCCGGAGGATCTCAACTACAGTGACGTATTTGACGATATTTTTACCTCTTACACCAGTACATACAACCTGGTATCCGTAAAAACCAGCAACATGGGCAGTCTGTTCAAATTACAGTACCATGTAACTTTAAAAGATGACACGACAGAAAAAGCATTTATTGACGCACTCCGCTGCCGTAACGGTAATCTGGAAATTGCGCTCTATCAACAGGAGGTGGATTCGTATGAGTTATAACAAATTACTTGCCGGAATCATCAGTTATTCCCTTTTGGCCTGTGCGGTCTGCGGATGTGCCGCAGCACCGGAAACAACTACGGAAAGTTCGCAGGCCTCTTCCGTCAGTGACTCCATCACTTATCTGGATGCAGCAGACATGTTTACCAAACGCGACAAGCAGAGTGACTATGCCTCGGAGGATGCCACAGAGATCACCCTTTCCGATTCAAAGAGTACCTGTGACTCCCCGGCAGTCCGGGTTTCTGATAATCAGATCACCATTACCAGAACCGGTATCTATGTTCTGAGTGGAAGCCTGACCAACGGACAGATCGTTGTGGATGCTTCCGGTGAAAAAGTACAGATTGTGTTAAAAGATGCCAGCATCAATTGCGACACCAGTGCCGCTATCTATGTAAAATCTGCTGACAAAGTATTTGTAACGCTTGCCGAAAACACTTCCAATACCTTAACAAACACGAAGGATTTCGTTGCTATTGATGACAATAACATTGATTCCGTGATTTTCTCCAAGTCCGATCTGAGCTTAAACGGTTCCGGAACCCTGACCATCCATGCTGCTTACGGACATGGCATCGTATCTAAAGATGATCTTGTCATCACCTCCGGCACTTACGACATCACCGCTGCCCGGCATGCGCTCTCCGGAAAAGACAGTGTGCGTATTGCCGACGGTGTCTTTACCTTAAATGCCAAAAAAGACGGGATCCACAGTGAAAATACAGACAATGATGAAAAAGGATTTATCTACATTGCCGATGGAACATTCTCCATCACCTGTGATTCCGATGGTATGGATGCCGAAGAAACTTTGCAGGTAGACGGCGGCACCATAACCATCGCTGCCGGGGATGACGGATTGCATGCCGATGGCGACCTCGTCTTAAATGACGGAACCATCACAATCACAAAAAGTTATGAGGGCTTAGAAGGTAAAACGGTTACCATCACCGGAGGCAGCTACGCTGTAACCGCAAGTGACGATGGTGTAAATGCCGCCGGAGATGGCACTGCTGGAAATTCTTCAGATTCTGCATCATCCGATTCTTCCAAAGAGCAAAAAATGCCATCCGGCACTCCTCCCAAACAGCCACAGAATTCTTCAGACTCCACGGAAATGCCACAGTCTCCGCAAAACGGTGACTCTACAGAAGCCCCACAGCCTCCGCAAAATTCTGATTCCACGGAAGCCCCACAGCCTCCACAAAATTCTGATTCCACAGAAATGCCGAATGCCCCAAAGGGGGCACCGAATGGTAATGGAAATCCCGGACCAGGAGGCATGGAAGATGCCACCGACTATAACCGGATCCAGATCAGCGGAGGAATGCTGACCGTCAACGCTGGCGGAGACGGTCTTGACTCCAACGGTGACCTCACTGTCACCGGAGGTGAAATTTATATTGACGGCCCGGTACAGGGTGGAAACAGTGCTCTGGATTGTTCCGGTGCCGCAACAATCAGCGGTGGAACTGTCATTGCTGTAGGTTCCAGTGGCATGGCAGAGAATTTTTCCAGTTCATCCACACAGGGAAGTATGCTCGTCACTGTATCCGCTTCCATGATCTCCGGAGAAATTACACTACAGGATTCCAATGGAAACTCACTGCTTTCCTATACCCCTGCCAAATCCTATAATTCCGTTGTAATCAGTTGTCCAAAGCTCACCAGCGGAGAAACGTACACGCTCCTTGCCGGTGATACCACCACAACGGTTACATTGGATTCCCTTGTAAAATCGGTAAAAAAATAAAGTGTGCGTTTACCGCACACTTTCGCGCCCTTGCGGAGACACAGCATCATCTTTGACTCCGCAGGGCGCGCATCTTTGCAGGCTGACCTGCTTTAATTGCCAAGTTCCAGCATGGTATCAATACAGCGTTTTGCTTTTATACGCACTTCTTCGTCCAGCTTGATTTCCTCTCCGCCGGTGCCCTTTACACACTGGTATACATCTCCGAGTGTGGTCAGTTTCATATTGTGGCAGACACAGTCTCTTGATAATGGATAAAACTGCTTGTCCGGACATGCAAACTGCAGATGCTGCACAATACTGTTCTCGGTTCCGATAATGAATTCCTTTGCATCACTTTTCTTTGCATAGTCCATGATTCCGGTTGTACTTCCCCGATAATCCGCCAGTTCGGAAACCTCCGGCAGACATTCCGGATGTACCAGAAGAAGTGCGTCCGGATGTGCCTTTCGTGCTTTTTCCACATCCCGTTTCGACATGCGGACATGCGTTGGACATCCCCCCTGCAGCAGTTTGATATTTTTCTCCGGCACCTGATCAGCCACCCATTTTCCCAGATTGCAGTCCGGGATAAACAAAATATTTTTATTCTCTATATTCTTTACAATCTGAACTGCCGATGAGGAAGTTACACAGACATCACAAATCGTTTTTAACTCGGAAGTCGTATTAATATACGCTACCACGGTATAATCCGGATACATCTTTTTCACCCCGGAAATCAGTTCCACATCCATCTGCTCTGCCATCGGACATCCCGCATTGCTGTTGGATAACAATACCCTTTTCTGTGGGGACAGAATCTTGACCGTCTCTGCCATAAAACGGACTCCGCACATCAGCACAGTGCTCTGCGCTGCCTTGGCAGCCTGCACGCTCAGCCCATAGGAATCCCCTACATAATCAGCCACCTCCCAGATATCATGACTCTGATATGCATGTGCCAGAATACAGATATCCTTTTCTTTCTTCAGGCGGATGATCTCGTCCTGCAGTTCTCTTGTCGTTAACATAAAATACTCCTTTTCACGAAATACCCTTCTATACAGACATTTCTTGTTACATTCAACATATTACATAGAGTATACTCACATGCCCGTCAGGTGTCAAGACACAAAAGGGTTAAAACCACGGAAGCCTGTGAAACGGGATGATAAGGATTTCCTTCGACTTCATGTCATCCGTTGTAATGTAGGTATGTTTCCAATATCGCGCATCCAGGGAAATTTCCCGGTTATCCCCCAACATGAAATAAGAGCCCTCCGGAACGGTAAAGGTTTTATCTTCTTCTCCACAATCCGTTTCGACAGTGTCATCCAGATAAGCCGATTCATCCAGCGGTTCCCCATTGATGTATACTTTTCCTCCGACAAAAGAAACCGTCTCCCCCGGAAGTCCGATCACACGTTTGACCATGGTTTCATTTTCATCTTTCTGATAAAACATGACAATATCGCCGCGTTGTGGTTTTTCTTCCTCATATGCATGACGGTCTCCGATGAGCCAGTCATGAACCATCAGTGTCGGTTCCATACTCTCAGATGGCACCCGCCCGATCATCAAAAAACAACGGAATGTGATAATAATGGCAAGAAGAATTGCTATGTAAATCACCCACCCCACGATATCTTTTCGTTTTTGTTTTGTCTGTTCGTCCATAGATTCCTCCCTGTATGTTTTTCATTTGGAATTAATCATATCATACCAGAGGCAAAGATGTATAAATTTTTTTAAGATTGTAAGTAACGTGAAAAATTTATGCAATTACTGTAAATCTCTGTGGATATTTTCGGTTGTGAGAACCCCAGTGTTTATGTTAAGATGGGGGTGTCTGTTATAGAAAGGAGAAACAGATTTCGAAAAGTTAAAAACTTTAGCGCCATGTACCCTGTGATACAGCTTTCGCTGCACCGAAATAAGGAGCACATTGCATGAAAATTCCGCTTTCGCGGAAGCAATGTGCAAATGTGATACAGCTTTCGCTGTACCGAAATAAGGAGCACATTGCATGAAAATTCCGCTTTCGCGGAAGCAATGTGCGAATGTGATACAGCTTTCGCTGTACCACAAGGGTTAACGAGGATTCAGGTGATCGAAGATTCGGCGGATGCCTGAACGCAGAAAGGGGCTGCGCATACGAATCACAAACAGGATGGTAACATCCGAACAAAGGATTCGTACCCCGATGGAGCCAATTGCATGAGAATTTGCTTACGCGAAGCAATTGGCATAGGTGATAACACTTACGTGTTACCACATAATGCACAATGAAAAATATTCTGATGAACGAAAACAATATCGGGATCATAAAATTATATGAGAAAAAGGAGATTTCAATTATGTGTGGAATTATTGGATTTACAGGTAAATTAAAAGCCCAGGATGTCTTATTGACAGGACTTGCAAGCCTTGAGTACCGTGGATATGACAGTGCGGGAATTGCGTACTTTAAAGATACCGGAAAAATTTCACTTCGGAAAACTGTCGGAAAAGTAAAAGATCTTCGTGCCATCTGCGATGATGATAACAATTCTACGTGTGGAATCGGCCACACCCGCTGGGCAACCCATGGTGGCGTTACCAATGCCAATGCACACCCTCATAAGGTCGGACAGGTTGCATTGATCCACAATGGTATCATCGAGAACTATCATGATCTCGCCACCAAATACGATCTGACGGATGAACTGATTTCCGAGACGGATACCGAAGTTGCCGCCGCATTGATCAATAAACTCTACGAAGGAGATCCAAAAGAAGCTCTGCGCAAAGCAGTAGCCGAAATTGAAGGTTCCTTTGCCTTCTGCGTTCTGTTCAAGGATCATCCGGGTGAAATTTATGCGGTAAGAAATGTCAGCCCTATGGTTGCAACATACTGTGATGACGGTGCTTTTATTGCATCTGACCTGACTGCTTTTATCGCATACAACAAGCGTTATTTCATCGTGCCGGAATATCATATTTTAACTATGACTGCGGACGGCATTACGTTAGAGGATTTAGACGGTCATTCCGTAGAACCGGAATATATGGAAGTAAACTGGGATGTTACCGCAGCCCAGAAAGATGGTTATCCGCATTTCATGATCAAAGAAATTCATGAACAGCCGGCTGCCATCACAAGAACCATTACCCCACGTATCAAAGATATGCTCCCGGATTTTTCGGAAGATGCCATTGCGGATTCCTTCTTTGAAAATGTAAGCGACATTACAATCGTTGCCTGTGGTACTGCAATGTACGCGGGAATGGTAGGAAAAACCATGATCCAGAACCGCCTGCATATTCCGGTTACCGTGGCAATCGCATCGGAGTTCCGCTATGAAGAACCGGTAATCAATGAAAAATCCATGGTGATCGTTGTATCCCAGTCCGGAGAAACCATTGATACTTTGGAAGCTCTTCGCCTTGCAAATAAATATACAAAGAAAACACTGTCTATTGTAAATGTAAAAGGCTCCAGCATTGCACGTGAAAGCAGCTATGTATTATATACACATGCCGGTCCGGAAATCGCTGTTGCAAGTACAAAAGCATACACCGTTCAGGTTGCTTCTTTTTACCTGCTTGCATGCAAACTTGCCATGAAACAGCAAAAGATTTCTGTCGAAGAGGCACGTACATTTATTGGAACACTGCAGGAAATTCCAAATTACATCGAGGAAGTTCTTGCACAGGCTCCTGATATTGAACAGCTGACCAAACGCATGATCAATGCCAACAACGCGTTCTTTATCGGCCGTGGACTCGATTATACCCTTTGCATGGAAGGTGCTTTGAAATTAAAGGAAATTTCTTATATTCATGCCGAAGCCTATGCTGCCGGTGAATTAAAACACGGAACCATTGCCCTGGTCAGTGAAGGAGTTCCTGTCATTGCCGCTGCTACCCAGAAACATGTATACAGCAAAGTTATTTCCAATATCCGGGAAGTAAAAGCCCGTGGTGCTTATGTCATTCTTTTGTCCAAAGACAAAGAAATCACAGATCCTTCTATCTGTGATGTACACATCAATCTTCCGGATGTATCCGACGAATTTACGATTTTTGAATCTGTTGTAATTTTCCAGCTGATTGCATATTACACATCCGTTGGAAAAGGCTTAAATCCGGATCAGCCACGTAACCTGGCAAAATCTGTAACGGTAGAATAAGAAAAAACTGTCGCGCGAAAATTCGTGCGACAGTTTTTTTGACATAGAGCCTTTCTAAAACTTTTGAAGGCAAAAAAAGAACCCCAGAAGCTTACTAAAAGCCTCTGAGGTTGCCCCTGCCAAGGATTCTCTCACCCATGTACCGGAATCCTTGTATCGTCGGCGCGACAGGATTTGAACCTGCGACCTCTGCGTCCCGAACGCAGCGCTCTACCAAGCTGAGCCACGCGCCGTTTCAACTGCCCAATTATAGTAACACATTCTCCGGTGTTTGTCTAGTGAATTTTTTTAATTTATGGTACAATACAAAAAAAAGAATGGAGAAGAACAATGAAACATACTGCTTTGATTACAGGTGCATCCCGTGGAATCGGTGCAGCCCTGGCATATCGATTTGCCGCTGAAGGCTATCATCTGGCTCTTTGCTGCCATAACTCTTATGAAACGCTGCAGGCACTTGCCACAAAACTTGAAACAACCTACTCCATACAGGTGCTTTGCTTCCGTGGTGATGTAGGAGACTATACTTTTATCTGTGACATGGTGCAAAAAACACTGGATACCTTCGGCCAGATTGATGTGTTAATCAACAATGCCGGCATCTCTTATATCGGTCTGCTCACCGACATGGATATTACCGACTGGAACCGGATTATTGCGACAAACCTCACATCCGTCTTTTCCACCTGCAGACAGGTCATCCCCTCCATGGTTCATGCCAAATCCGGACATATCATCAATATTTCTTCTGTATGGGGAAATGTCGGAGCTTCCTGCGAAGTTGCCTATTCTGCATGCAAAGGCGGGATCAATTCCCTTACACGCGCTTTGGGCAAAGAACTTGCCCCTAGCAATATCCAGGTAAATGCCATTGCCTGTGGGGTAATCGATACGGATATGAACCGTTGTTTCTCCGAGGAAGAACGCTCTGCACTCATCGAAGAAATTCCTGCCGGCCGTATGGGATCCCCAGAAGAAGTTGCTTCACTGGCATATTCTCTTGCCACAGCAAGCAGTTACCTGAATGGACAGATTCTCACCTTAGACGGCGGATGGATTTAATTTCTTATCTTTTTGGAAATCTTTTTCCATTTATTTAAGAATTAAAACGCAATACGCGTTTTCTCTGTTTTTTATATCAACTTTCTATAAAATCATTTGTATGAAAACGAATGATAAAAATAAATACAAAGATTTTGGTGACCGTCTGAGTCTGATTATGTATAAACAAAATATTTCCAATATCCAGCTGGCAAATGCAATGTTTGTTTCGCCGTCCACGATCAGCGGATACCGTACCGGCCGTCGTTCTCCGACCGTTGCGGATCTTGCAGCCATCGTGCAGATTCTGAATGTTTCTGCAGATTACCTCATCGGAACCAGTGAAATTACAACCAGACCCGATACCACCGAAAAAAAGAGTTGAGCACACCCTGTTTCCAGAGCGGTGCTCAACTCTTTTTTATAAATCATGTTCTGCCAGTAAAATTACCGTAGAACGTTCCGGAACACGCACACGTGTCTGATCTCCCTGTGTCTGGGCTTCAAAATCTACCCCATCCTGGTATTCACAGAAAGTATTTACTACAAGTTTCCAATGATAAGACTCCGGCAACGAAGGCAGGCGCATCTCCAAAGGCTCCCAATACGCATTCATTCCGTAAAAGATCATATCATCATCCGTATCATCGGCATTTCTTCCCGCATACATGATTCCAATTAAATGTGTATTATAGTCCGTATAATTCCGGTTCGGCTCTCCGTTATGGATACTTACGGAAGGTAACCCGCAGACTGCCGGCTTTGTATCCCTTCGCAGAATCGGATGCTTTGCACGGAAATGGATCATAAAACGGGCAAAATCATGAATCTCCTGAAATTCTTCCAGTCTGTTCCAGTCCAGCCAGGAAATAATATTATCCTGGCAGTATGCGTTGTTATTTCCATACTGCGTATTACAAAATTCATCCCCTGCAAAAAACATAGCCGGTCCACGGCTGCATAACAACGCGGCAAATGCATTCTTCACGAGTCTGCGTCGCAGGCCCATAACCGCCGGATCATCCGTCTCACCTTCCACCCCGCAGTTCCAGCTCAGGCCGTTGTTATCCCCGTCCGTATTGTTCCATCCGTTTTTCTCATTATGCTTTTCATTATATGAATACAGATCATACAACGTGAACCCATCATGACAGGTCAGAAAATTGACGGATGCACTATATCCGCGGCTTGCCGGATCATACATGTCGGAGGATCCGG
>ULOC01025642.1_pt1 | contig 42292 bp, 42 predicted proteins | sample 1952181 | NCBI WGS metagenome assembly ULOC01 (sample SAMEA4835592, study PRJEB28245) | human gut metagenome | biome: gut microbiome; material: fecal sample | place: Denmark | collected 2008
AATCCTTACCATGGATTTGTAATACCATTATACTAAATGGGCATACCAAAAATATACCACATAACTAGACCACCCACAAGCATTTTTGCGACTATTCACAGATTTTTAATTATTTCATAACATAAAGTAGGTGAGTTTATGGATTGGTTTATAAATTTAAATGTAATTATGCAAGCTTTTTTAGCAGCTACTTTTACTTTCTTGATAACATCATTAGGTTCAGCTATAGTTTTTTGCTTTAAGAAGGTTAACAAAAATTTATCTGATATTTTACTTGGAGTATCAGCTGGAATAATGTTAGCAGCTTCTTATTTTTCACTACTTGCCCCAGCAATAGATCAGGCAATTAATATGGCTTTTTTACCATATATAATCGTTCCTGTAGGATTTTTATGTGGGGGATTGTTGTTATTTCTAACCGATAAAATATTTTCAAAATTAATGGCAAAACAAAAGAAAAATGAAACAGCCAAAAGAATATTTTTACTAGTTAGTTCTATTACCATACATAATATTCCTGAAGGATTATCTATTGGCGTTGCTTTTGGCTCCATAATTTATGGCTTAGACGGTGCTACAGTTATGTCTGCTCTCGGGTTAGCCATCGGAATAGGACTTCAAAATTTTCCTGAAGGATGTGCCGTTAGTCTACCTTTAAGAAGAGAGGGAATGAGTAGAACTAAATCTTTCATAATTGGGGCTTTAAGTGGCATTGTCGAACCAATTTCTGCTATAATAGGAGCCTTATTAGTATTAAAGATAAAGTCAATTATGCCTTTTTTACTCGCTTTTGCTGCTGGAGCTATGATATTTGTTGTTGTTGAAGAATTAATCCCAGAATCTCAGCAAAACCATAATAAAAACATGATAACAATGTTTACTCTACTAGGTTTTATCATTATGATGGTTTTAGACGTAGCTCTAGGGTAAAAAATTACTTTAAATAAACAAATGAAAAAATTATGAAAATTAGTCAATTTGCTTTGGCTAATTTTGTTTTTTATAGTATAATCGATAAAGGAGGTAGTAAAATGAAGAAGATATGTAATTTACTAATTGCACTTGTATTACTTTTTGTTCCAATTGTATGCTTAGCTGATAGTGATAAAAAAGCAGCAGATGTTTATATTTTCTATGGCAAAGGATGTCCTCATTGTGAAGAATTCTTTACATGGGTTAAATCTTTAAGCAGTGATGAGAAATCTAAATTTAACCTAGTAAAATATGAAACTTGGTATAACACTACAAATAGTAATGCCTTAGCAAAAGTCGCTGAACATTTTAACGATAGTGATTATGGTGTACCATACATTATAATTGGTAATACTCGCTATAGTGGATTTGGCGAAACAAATAAAGATCAAATTTTAGCCGCTATCAATGACTATTATAATTTAGATGAACGTGCAAATTTGATTGAAGAATTAAATTTAGAAGTAGTAGCAGATGCCCCTGAGAAAGTAGAAAAGACAAAAACAGCAGTTGTCATTGTTGTTGTTTTAGCAATTTGTGTTGGAGCCTCTGTATTAATTTATATGGTAAGCAAGTCAGAAGAGTGATTTGCTTACTTTTTAAAAGAAAAAAATTATAACAGGAAGAGGAAAATATTATGATAAATATACAATTAGCACCCAATGGGTTTGTAAAAAACAATCTATATGATCAAAAGAAAGCATTATATGAAGCTGGAGTAAGAGCAGCTGTCTGTGTTGCCAAAAGTACAGATGATAATTTAGTAACAACAGAAGACATTAGAAAAAATAATTCCAAAGCAAATTTAATAAGAAGAGGTATGTCGACAATATTACAAGCCCATACAACCCCATCAGAACAAGAAAGTGTAGGACTAGAAATAACAGGAATTTCAAGAAGATTATGTTTGATTTTAAATAACGAAAAAGAATATGCTGCCGACGAGCTATCTTTAAGATATACTGAAGCTAAGGAAAGCAAATACAATACTAGAACCGAAATTGAATTATACCATAAATGGCTAAAAATATTTGAAGACATATTAATAAAAGACTATTGGGAGTATTTTCGTAGTCAAACCAAGACAGATAATGGTGCGATGAAAATGATTCGTGAAAAAGCTCAAGAAAATGCTCGTAACTTTTTAGGACTTGCCACTCGTACTAGTATTACTTATACTGTACCTTTTGCTCAAATAAATAAAATAGCATATATGATGGAAAGAATTATTAATGATCCTAAAGATGCCTTTGAAGCATCATGTGTTCCTGAAATGCAAGAATTTATTAGTGTCTTAAAAGAAAAAAAAGTTTTACTTACTAAAAACGATATCTATGAAATGATAACATCAGATAAAGCTTTAGAAGAAGAAGTAAAACAAAAAGGAAAAAATATTCCTTATCTTTCCTATAAAGGAGATGATTCTTTATTCTTTCAAAACACTAAAAAGGTTGACTTATCATTATTTGCTAAGAGAAATAAATGGAGTACTATAGATTACCCAAATTCCATAACAACTTCTAATATTAGTTATAGCAACTATCAATCTTTATCTTGTCTTGCTCAAAATCAAAGACATCGTACTATCGACTTAGAAATGAAAATGCCAGAGCCAGATGAAGAAGTAGAGTTTGCAATGCCCCTTTTTATTCAGAATTATCCTAATTTAGTAACTGAATATTTAAGAGATATCAGCAAATTAATAGATGTTTATCCTTTAGGAATGAAAGTTAAAGTTAATATGAATGCTACTTATGCTAATCTTTTTAACTATGTTAGCAAAGAAAGATGCTGTTATCGTGCTCAAACTGAAATTGCTAATATGTATACTTTAGAAATAATTCCATACATATACGAAGAACTATTAAGAAAAGGTGATATGGAAACTAATCCTAATACTAAAGCTTACTATTATCAAAAAGCTTATGAAGTAAAACAATATATTAATAAATATCGTTGTGGTTTTGCTGACTACACTTGCACTAGTCCATGTCAGGATATAAAAAGAAAAATAAGTTTAGATAAAAGAGATTTATAAAATTAATTAAAAACACAAATAATAAGAATGGAGAAATTAAAGATGGAAAATAAAGGTAAATTAATTGTATTAGAAGGAGCCTGTGATGGGGTTGGTAAATCAACTCAGTTAAAATTATTGAAAGATGAATTAAAAAAAGAAGTAGAATGTGAACAGTGGCATTTCCCAAGCTATGGCTTTGGTTCTGGAACTATGGCTGTTAAATTTTTAAAGGGAAAACTTGGGGAATTAGATGAGATTCCTGAAGAAGTAATTGAAAGTTATTATGCTATAGATAGAGAGTATGTATGGCGTAATTATTTAAAAAAATATTATGCTGAAGGAAAAACTATTCTTTTAGATCGTTATACCACTTCAAGTTTTATTTATCAAACTTTAAAATGTATGGACGAAGATGAAAAGAAAGATATGATTGCTAAAATGAAAGCTTATGAATATTATAATTTAGGTATTGGCGAACCTGATTTAGTTATCTTCTTTAATGGTGACTTTGATACTTTAACTAAACTTCGTCTAGCCAGAGAAACTAATGATGGTGTTCAAAAAGATATCTTTGAAAAAAGTGTTGATACCCAAAGAAAAATTTATGAGTCAGCCCAATTTGTTAGTAATTATTTGAAATGGAGTAACGTAAATGTAACTAAGGATAACGAAATGCGTAGTAAAGAAGATATCCATGAGGATGTCATGCGACTAGTAAGAAAATTACGTTAATAAGAATAAAATGATTGACCAATTTTGCAATATTATTTTTAAAGTTTTAAATTACTATCTAAGTAAAAATCTTCAACCAGATTTAACAATTAGTAACATTAAAGAATTATCTAGCGATAATTTAGATAACTTAATAACAAATGGCATTAAAGGGCTAATCACTAATTTAGATGAAACTATCCGCCTTGACAAAAAAGATATTCCCAAGTGTAATAAAGAATGACTAGATATATCTAAAAAAAAATGGGCATAGATTACATTGGACTTACTTATAACCCTTTAAAAAAGCAATGGATAAACTAGAATTAAATGATACTGAAGTATTTATGATAGGTGATGACTATTTCTCTGATATCTATGGTGGGGGGGTAGAAATAAATTAAAAACAATCTTAGTTGATAATAAATTAAAATAGAACTGTTAGTGTTTAATAACAATAAAAAATAAATATTGCATTGCATAGTAAAGAGTATTGGTAACTGAAATATCAATTCTCTTTTTCTAAAACTTTTAAGTAAATTATAAAAACTATAGACTTGCCTAATTTAAAAATAGTATAATAAAATGGACTGGAGTGATTAACTTGCTAAAAGCCATATTTATTGATATCGACGGAACTTTAAGAGTAAATAAAAAAATTGATGGAAAAATAATTAATTCTTTAGAAGCTTTAAATAATTTAGGAGTAAAAGTAATTATTACAACAGGTAGAAACTTTATTCATGCAAGAAACTTAGCTCGTAAAATAAAAGTTTATCCTATAATTATTGCTTGTAATGGAGCCTTAGTTAAAAGATATGATAATAATGAAATAATTTATGCCAGTAAAATATCTCGTAAAACTATTCGGAAAATATTTGATTTCACTAGTAGTCATAATTGCAAACTCTTAGCCCATGAAGATACTACTAACTATTACATAAGAAAAAATGACGATATTGGTACTGGAATTGTAGGACTTACCATAACTTCTAATAATTATGAACGCATGATAACCATGAAATATTTATTTAAAGATCAAATACCAGAAGTTGAATTTGTCAATTCTTCTAAGGCTATATATTTAGAAAAAAGAATAACTAATAAAATTTATTTCCATGATGTCAATAATAGAAGCATTACTAAGGGTAAGGGAATTAGCGAAGTATTAGATTATTTAGATTTAAATTCTAGCGAAGTAATAAGTATTGGCGATTCAAACAACGATATTTCAATGACTTATGTTGTTGATAAAAGTATTGCTGTAAAGAATAGTACTACGGCTTTACAAAATTATAGCACTATAACTTTGGATAGTGATTTAGGTACTTATTTAACTAATTTAGTATTAGAGCTTCAAAATGAAAAAACTAAATAAAAATATAATATTTAGAATTATAAAATATTAAATAATAGTAAAATTTTAAAAATAATTTAAATTAAACAAAACTAAAAGGATGAGATTTATGAAATTAAAACAAAAAGTAGATATGATAATTGATGCAATTTTAATTGTTATAGGTATTGTTATGTTAATGCTTCCAACTTTTAAAATTACTGATATTAAAAATTTATTCTTTACGATTATGATACTTTATGCTATTCTAAACTTTATTCAGTTTATATTAACTAGAAAGTCTAAGGATTACGAAGGACTATACACAATGCTTATTAGTTTAGGAATCGGATTTGTTGGCTTATTTTTCTCATTTAACAACCCATTTCAATTAGCAGCCTCAGTTCTTAGCTGGACAACTTTAATGGGAATAGCTAAATTAATTAAGACCAATTATTATAATGACCGTCGTGATAGAATGTATAAATTAAGAATTTTTACTTTAATAGCCTTCATGGTATTAGGACTTCTTACTAGTATTAATTTATATTATGAAACTAGTGTTCAAGTAGTTGTTTTAGGTTTCTTCTTTTATACCCATGGCATTTTAGAACTGATAGACCCTTTAGTTAAATATTTACTTAGTTAGGTGGATTTTATGAAATTAGTTAGAGATTTTAATGATTATCAAATAATTGATATGGATAATGGTATGAAGGTAGAAATGTGGAATAATGTTTGTTTAAAACGACCAGACCCCCAAATTATATGGCCTTCTAGTAATCCTTACAATGGGAATATTGATGCTGTTTATAATCGTAGTAATAAAGGTGGTGGCTCTTGGGATATAAAAAGTTCCAAAATGCCTTCTAGTTGGCAAGTTAGTTATCATGATTTAACATTTAATTTAAAACTTATGGGCTTTAAACATACTGGTTTATTCCCTGAACAAGCCTATAACTGGAATATGATAATCCATAAGATAAAAGAAGCTAAAAGAGATGTTAAAGTATTAAACTTATTTGCTTATACAGGAGCAGCTTCTATGGCGGCTTTAAGTGCTGGAGCTAGTGTTGTTCATGTTGATTCTAGCCGGGGTATGGTTGATTGGGCTAAAGAAAATGCTGCCTCCTGTGGATTAAGTGATAAACCTATTAGATACATTGTCGACGATTGTAAAAAATTTGTCGATAGAGAAATTCGCCGTGGCAATAAATACGATATTATCTTAATGGACCCACCATCATTTGGTAGGGGAAGCAATGGTCAAGTCTGGGATATTGAAAAAGACCTTTATCCTTTAGTAGAAGCTTGTAGTAAAATATTAAGTGATGATCCAATTCTTTTCTTAATTAATTCCTATACAACGGGTTTATCGATGAATGTTTTAGAAGATGTTTTAAAATTATGTATTAAAAATAAAGGCTATATTACTAGTGACGAATTAGGCTTACCAGTAAAAAATAGCAATTTAGTATTACCATGTGGAATATTTGCTCGTTGGGAAAAAGAAAAATACGAAGAATAAAAGAAATTTGAAAAAATTTAACTATATAATAGAGGATTGGATATGGATTTTAATAACCAACTTTATTTAACTAAAATAATTTTAGATAGAGAAAAGATACCAGATTTTTCTAAGTACCCCTTTATTATTCCCGTAGTCAAAAACTTTACAGAATTAACACTAGATAGCCCCGTAACTTTCTTTATTGGCGAAAATGGTATTGGTAAATCAACCTTCATCGAAGCCATTGCCGTTAATTTAGGCTTACCCAAAGAAGGTGGTACTCAAAACTTTACTTATGATACTAATGATACCACATCCGAATTATATAAATATTTAAGAATTACAAATATTTATAAACCAAAAATGAAATTTTTCTTAAGAGCCGAAAGCTTTTATAACTTTTCATCAGAAATAGAGAATTTAGCCCAAAGCGGATATGTTAAACTTTATAAATATTATGGTGGTGATCTTCATAAGTGTTCCCATGGTGAATCTTTCTTAAAAGTAATGCAAAATCGTTTTACTGATCATGGACTTTATATTTTAGATGAACCAGAAGCGGCCTTATCAGCCCAGAGTCAGTTATCTTTACTTTGTCTAATTGATGACTTAGTAAAACAAGGTAGTCAATTTATAATAGCAACTCATTCGCCTATTTTAATAAGTTATCGTAATGCTAAAATATTAGATTTAAATAAAGACTTTCAAGAAGTAAAATATGAAGATACCGATATCTATCAATTATATAAATTATATATGGAAAATCCTTACGGTATGCAAAAAAAATTATTTGATAATAATGAAGAGTAGTTAATGCTACTTTTTTAATTTTATGTTAATTTACTCTTGACTTGGAATTAACTCTAGGTGTTATATAATAATTATGATACTTGAAGGAGGAATAAAAATGATAAAACAAACTGCAGGTAGAGACCAACTAGGAAAATTAGCGCCTAATTTCGCTCATTATAATGATGATATCGTATTTGGAGAAAATTGGAATGATACTTCTATTGATTTAAAGACAAGATGTATTATTACGGTTGTATCTTTAATGTCTATGGGTATAACTGATAATTCATTAATGTATCATCTAGAAAATGCTAAGAAAAATGGCATATCTAAAGAAGAAATGGTTGGCATTGTAACTCACGTTGCATTTTATGCAGGCTGGCCAAAAGCATGGGCTGTATTTAATCTTTTAAAAGAAGTTTATAAAGATTAAGGAGATTATGAAAATGAAAAGAAGTTCGGGAATATTATTGTGGAAAAAAGAAAATAATCAATATTATGTTTTACTAACTCATTTTGGTGGACCTTATTGGGATAAATTAGATAAGGGTGCTTGGTCAGTCCAAAAAGGCTTAGTAGAATCTAATGAAAAAGTTTTAAATGCTGCTATAAGAGAAAGTAGTGAAGAAACCAATTTGATTTTAAATAATAAAATAGATTACTTAGCTTCAAAAAAAGTATCTAATAATAAACTAGTTATTATGTTTGAAAGTTACTTTGACGGTGATATTTTTAATTTTAAAAGTAATAACTTTACTTTAGAATGGCCACCTAAGTCTGGTAGTATTAAAGAATTCCCTGAAATGGATAAAATAAAATGGTTTACTTTAGAAGAAGCTCTTACTTATATTAATCCAAGTCAGACCTTCTTTATAAAACGACTAAAAGAAAAACTAAGCTTAAAAGACCAAAATAATTAGAATAAAAATTATATTAAATTAAATTTATATATTTCTAAAAAAAGTTTATAATAATTTAAGAAATATATTAGAAAATAAGAAAGAAAAAATTATGAATAATAAGAAAGAATTTGTAAAAGAAAATGTATTTGGATTAGAAGAAGGCAAAGAAGCTGCTTTATTAAAACCGGGTAGCATTATTACTATCCCAGCAAATGTTAAACATTGGCATGGTGCGAAAAAAGATTCTTGGTTTAGTCATATAGCTATTGAAGTTCCAGGAGAAAATACATCAAATGAATGGTGCCAACCAGTAAGTGATGAAGAGTATAATAAATTAAATTAAAACAAACAGGAGGTCAACATGAAAAATGAAATAATATTATTTGAAAATCAAAATGTAAAATTAGAAGTTAATGTGAAAGATGAAACCGTTTGGTTATCTTTAGAACAATTAGCAACTTTGTTTAATAGGGATAGAACGGTAATTAAAAGACACATTAATAATATTTTTAAAGAAGATGAATTGAAGGAAAATGAGGTATGTGCAAAATTTGCACATACCACTGCTCATGGAGCTCTAACTGATAAAACCCAAACTAGAAATATTGAATATTATAATCTTGACATGATTATTTCGATTGGTTATCGAGTAAAATCTCAAAAAGGTATCATTTTTAGAAAATGGGCTAATAAAATATTAAAAGACTATTTAATTAAGGGTTATGCCATAAATCAAAAAAGATTAGATTATTTAGAAAAGACTGTGAAATTAATAGATATTGCCAATAGAACCAATGAAAATTTAGAAAATGCCGATGCTAAAGAAATTCTAAAAGTAATTGCTACTTATTCTAAAGCCCTTGACCTTTTAGATGATTATGACCATCGAAACTTATTAAAACCTAAGGGAAATAGCAGTCAGAAACAAATAAGATATGAAGACTGTTTAGATGTGATTAATAAATTAAGATTCAATGAAGAAAGTGATATCTTTGCTATTGAAAGAAATAAAGGCTTACAATCAATAATCGGCAATATTTATCAAACCTTTGATGGTAATGATGTTTATAAAAGTATTGAAGAAAAGGCTGCTAACTTTTTATATATGATTGTTAAAAACCATGTTTTCATTGACGGCAATAAAAGAATTGCAGCAACTTTGTTTATTTATTTTCTAAATTATTATGACCTTCTATATAAAGAAAATAAACAAGTGATTGATAATAATACTTTAGCCTCTCTAACTTTACTTATTGCCGAGTCTAATCCAAAAGAAAAAGAAGTTATAATTGATTTAGTTATGAATTTTCTAAATTAAAAAAAGTAGTATAAGATAATAGAAAAGAATTAAAAGGAGTGTATTAAATGTATTTAGAAAAAATTAATGGACCAGAAGATGTCAAAAAATTAAAAATAGAAGAATTACAACCGTTGGCTGACGAAGTAAGAAAAGCCGTAATTAACCGTGTTAGTAAAATAGGTGGTCATAAAGGACCAAACTTAGGTGTTGTTGAAATGACAGTAGCCCTTCATTATGTTTTTAATTCGCCTATGGATAAAATCGTCTTTGATGTTTCCCACCAATGTTATCCTCATAAAATCTTAACTGGTCGTAAAGAAGCTTATCTTGATGATGATAAATTTAGTGAAGTAACTGGCTATACTAACCCTTTAGAAAGTAAACATGATTTATTTAAAGTAGGGCATACTTCAACCAGTGTTTCTCTAAGTTTAGGCTTAGCAGTCGCAAGAGACTTAAAACATACTAAAGAAAATATAATTGCCGTTATTGGCGACGGTTCCTTATCTGGTGGTGAAGCTCTAGAAGCCTTAGATTATGCCGGTGAATATAAAAATAATTTAATTATTATTGTTAATGATAATGACCAAAGTATTGCAGAAAATCATGGTGGTCTTTATAAAAATCTAAAAAAATTACGCATGATGAATGGAGTATCTAATAATAACTTCTTTAAAGCTTTAGGCTTTGAATACCATTATTTAGATGACGGTCATGATATTAAAAAGTTAGTAGATTTATTTAACTCAGTTAAAGATACTGACCACCCAGTTCTTTTGCATATTCATACTATTAAAGGTAAAGGACTTAAATATGCTGAAGAAAATAGAGAAGCTTGGCATTCTGGTGGACCATTTAATATCGAAGATGGTTCCTTAAAAAATCCAGTAGTTAAAGATGATACCGTATTTAATAGTTTAAAAGAATTATTAGATACTAACTCTAAAGCCGTTGTTTTAAATGCTGGTACTCCCGCATCTTTAGGATTTACACAAGATATAAGAGAAGAATATGTTAACAAAGGTAAGTTTATTGATGTTGGTATTGCTGAGGAAAATGCAGTTGGGATGATTAGTGGCATTGCTAAAAATGGTGGCATCCCGGTATTTGGAACTTTCGCCCCATTCCTTCAAAGAGTCTATGACCAAGTAAGTCATGATTTGTGTTTAAATGATAATCCAGCAGTTATTTTAGCTATTAACCCAGGTGTTTATGGTATGAATAGTGATACTCATATTGCCTTATGTGATATTCAAGAATTTAGTCATATTCCTAACTTTACTTACTTAGCACCCGCTACTAAAAAAGAATATAACGATGCCTTAAAATTTTCAACAACCATAAGTAAACACCCCGTAGGTATCAGAGTTCCTAACATTTGGTGTGAACTAGATAACGATAACCATACCGATTTTACGAAAAATATGTGCGTACTAAGTGGTAGTGATGTTGCTATTACAGCAGTTGGTCCCATGCTTAAAATGGCTCTTGAAGTAGCCAAATACATAAAAGAAAAATATCAAAAAGATATAACTGTTATCAATCCTATTAACGTTAGCAGCTTAGATTACGAAACTTTAGATAAACTAAAGGAAAATCATAAGTTAATTATTACTTTAGAAGACGGTGAGCTTCAAGGCGGTTATGGCGTAAATATCGCTAGTTACTTAGGTGCCGATGCCATTAAAGTTATGAACTTTGGTATTTCTAAAAAATTCCATACTGATTTTAAAGCCGAAGAACTCCTTGCAAAGTGTGGCATGTCTAAAGAAAATTTAGTTAATATTATTGAAGGTTACTTAAGCTAGGTAACCTTTTTTACTATTTAATTTCTATATTTTATTTGTTTTATTTTCTTGAAATTTTCTTTATTTTCCTTTTCAACAAATTTTTTCTATTGTTATAAATTTGACGTAATGCTATAATGTAATTAGGATAAGGAGGAGAAAAGTGAAAAATGTTAAACAGTTGCCAAAAACAAAAAATGTGGCGATTGAATTGTGGAGATTTATTATTGCTATTGCAATAATTGGTTTCCATGTAGGGTTTATTATTGCCAGAACTTGTAATGGTTCTAATGGCTACTATATGACACCTGAAGCTAAATGGATGTTTGGCTCTAGTGAAGTATTGTTAATATTTACATTAACAGCTGGTTATTTCCTAACAGCACATCATGAAAAACAATCAAAAAATGAAGAATATCTTGCTAAAAGTGCTTCACGTCGTGCTTGGGAATACACTTGGAAACGTGTTAAAGCCTTACTACCAACTTTAGTTTTAGGATACATAATTGGTGTCATATTCTGTACTAAATTTTATTATCCTGAATACAGCATCCAAGAAACTTTAACGATGATTGTTAATAGTGCTTGGGAATTCTTAGGATTCCATGCTGCTGGCTTAAGAAGTACTGGTAATGAATTTTTTAACCTAAATGGACCACTATGGTTTATTTCTGCTATATTTATTGTTGGATATTTTGTTTATTACCTATTATGTAAAAATAAAGATTTACTAACTGGTTTTATTGCCCCATTTGGTTTTATTTTTACAGCAGGTTGGTGGAGTTTTACAGGTACAAGAGCAGCTCAAACTGCTTGGACTACATTTGGTCTTCAAACCGCATCTACTAATGGTATGGGCGGTTCAGCTAGTAATACTACCGCTTCCATAGGTTTTAACAATGGCTTAGTATTTGTTTTAATTGGCATTTTAGGTGGTGTACTAATTTATTATCTAGTTGAAGAACTTAAGAAACATAAATTTAGTAACTTAGGCAAAGCTGGTCTTACATTATTAAATATTGTTTGTAGTATTTTATTACTATGGTATACAATTTACCAACCAACTTATTTTAATCTTGAAAGATGGACAGTAGCTCTTTTAATAATTGTAGTAATTACATTATCATTATTAAATCAAGATTACTTAACTAAATTACTAAATAATAAATATACTAACAAAGTATTTGCTTATTTAGGTTCTATTTCATTAGAAATTTATATGCTACATTATCCAATCGCTATTTTTGTACTAAGATTACTTGGTAAAAATACAAAAGCAACAGCATATTCATTCTGGAAAGTGTTTGTGCCAACTGCTATTTTAACTCTAGTATTTAGTGCAATATTAAGCTTACTAAGGGCAATTATGAAAATGGCAAAAGAAGAAAAAGGCAATGCATAATTGTCTTTTTATAAAGGAGAAATTTATGAAAAAAATATTTGTAATTAATTTAGGTTCAACTTCAACTAAGATTGCTTATTTTGAAGATGACAAATGTATATTTAAAGAAACGTTAAAACATAACACCGAGGATATTAAACAATTTAAAAGTATTTGGGAACAAGAAGAATATCGAAAAAATGCTTTAGATAAATTTATGTTAGAACATAATATTAAGGTAAGCAAACTAGATGCTATAGTATCACGCGGTGGTCATACCGAGCCCTTACATAGTGGGGTTTATTTAATAAATCAAAAAATGCTTGATGAATCAAGAAGTATGAAGTATGGTAATCATGTATCAGATTTAGGAATATTACTAGCTAGTAAATATGCTAAAGAAGGACCAATTCCTTTAACTGTTGATACTGCTTGTACTGATGAGTTTGAACCTCTAGCTAGATATTCTGGTTTAAAAGAGATAGAAAGAGTTTCCAGATTTCACATTTTAAATCATAAGGCTGTTGCTAAGAAGTATGCCCATGATATTGGTAAAAAGTATGAAAATTTAAATTTAGTTGTTTGTCATATGGGTGGTGGTACTTCAGTTGCTATCCATAAAAATGGACGTATTATTGATGGTAATAATGGTCTTGACGGTGATGGTCCTTTCTCAACTGACCGTTCTTGTGGTCTACCAGTTGGTGCTTTAATTGATATGTGTTACAGTGGTAAATATACTTATCAAGAGATGCGTCGTAAGATTAAAGGCTTAGGTGGTCTTATGAGCTATGTTGGCGAGACTGATGTCGAATTAATTCAGAAGAAAGCTTGTGAAGAACATAATAAAGCTTGTGAAGAAGCCCTAGATGCTATGTGTTATCAAACTTCTAAAGAAATTGCAGCTATGTCTAGTGTTGTTAATGGTAAAGTTGATGCTATCCTAATAACTGGTGGTATTGCTAATTCTAAGTATTTAATGGATAAAATTATTGAAAGAGTATCATTTATTGCACCAGTTCATCTTTACCCAGGTGAATTTGAAATGGAATCTTTAGGTACTAATGCTTATAAAGCCTTAATTAAAGAAGTACCAATTAACGAACTATAAAAAGGAGATAAAATGTTTAAAAATTTTAAAGAAATCGAAAAATATGTTTTAGATAAAAAAATAGTTAAAACCATAGCACTTGCCAATGCCGAAGATAATCATGCCTTAGAAGCCTTAGTTATGGCGAAAAGAAAAGGTGTTGCTAAAGGCATTTTAATCGGGAATATTCCGAAAATAAAAGAATTACTTACTTCTTATAATGAAGATTTTAATGATTATGAATTTATTCCAGAATCTGATGAATTAAAATCAGCTTGCACGGCTGTTTCCTTAGTTAAAAGTGGTCAAGCTGATTTACCTATGAAAGGGCTTATGATGACCTCATCATTCATGAAAGCTATCTTAGATAAAGAAAACGGTTTAATAACTCCTGGTCATTTACTAAGTCAAGCTACTATCTTAGAATATCAAGAAAAAAATAGATTAATGGTTATTTCCGATTGTGCTGTTAATATTATGCCTGATGCCGAAAAGAAAATAATGATTACGAAAAATGCTATTAAGTTAGCTAATAACTTGGGTATTGAAAAACCAAATATCGCAGTTTTATCCGCTTTAGAAAAAGTTAATCCAGCTATTCCTAGTACAGTTGATGCTGATATAGTTGCTAAATATCCTGACTATAATAACATTGGTAATATCATCGGACCTGTTGCTATGGATATTGCCATGTCTAAAGAAGCCGCTCTACATAAAGGTGTTGATAACCCTGTTTGTGGCAATGCCGATATCTTAATTATGCCTGATTTAGCAGCTGGTAATATCTTTACTAAAGGATTAGTTTTCTTTGCACACTTTAAATCAGCTGGTGTCTTAAATGGCACTACTAGTCCCGTTATAATGACTAGTAGAACGGATACTATCGAAGATAAATATTTATCTATTTTAATGTCTATTTATAACTGTGAATGTAAATAGTATAAAAAATATTACTTTTTAATAGAAGGGATTATCTATGCGAACATTTAACTATTTAAAAGATTATAATTTATTAACTTCATCAGTACAAGGTTACCTAACTCAATTATCACTAGAACTAGATTATTTAATAAAAACTAGTAATAATAAAGAAATATATTATCCCTTATATAAAAAACTCCAAGAATTTCCAACTAAATATCCTAATTTAAGAAATATTTCTATAAGAATTAGAGAAGATTTATTAAAAGAAGAAAATGTATCTTATTACTTTAAAAATGGTAAATACCCTTCTAATGCTTCTATCATAGGTAATGAGATTACTAAAGATTTAAATGAGTTATTTACTTTAGAAGAAAGTCTAAAAAATTATACAGCTTTACTTTGGCAACAAAGACTAACTAACTTTAATGATTTAGTAAATGGCGAAGACTTTATGATAGTAGGTCATGCTTCTTTTAATATACCAGGCATTAGTAGCGATAAAAACTATAACTCTCATATGGCTCAATACTTATCTTGTAGTTTATTTTCTAATTTAGAATTAAATAGTTTCCAAAATAGTAATTTAATCTTTGTAGTTAATGTTAATAGTACTAACTATATAGCATCATCTTCTTGCGACTCAGTAACTGGTGATTTTAATAATCCTGATTTTCTTACTTTAAAAGTAATCGAAGTAAATGGTTCTAAACATTATATAAAAGTTGGCTATACTAACGATAGTAAAAAATGTGTTACTGCCTTAGAAACACCAGAGATGATTGAAAAGTTAAGCATAGCAAGAGAATTAAAAGAAAATGGTAAATTATATGATTATGATAGTTCTTTATGTAATGAAGTAGTTTTAGATAGAACTAAGACTAGTTATAGTGGAGCCGTATTATTAAGTAATGGTTGTGATATCTTATTTAATGAATACTTATTATTAAAAGAAAATAATATTCCTTTTAAATGTATTAATAAAGCTTTATATCGTTTAAAAAAAGAAATGTTACCTTATAGTAATACTGATTATGAAGAATATCTATCTTCTTTAAAAAGATTAGAAGCAAGAATTTTAGCTGGTTTAATCCCGTTAGATAAGTTAAATGCTTATTATAATGAAGTCATAATTCCCATGCGATATGATGATATTGTTGCAAATGATTTTAAAAAAGTTATTGCTAAATATACTAAAATAAATGGTATATAAAAAATAGAAATGGAGTCTTATATGAATTATGGTATTGATGAAAAGATAAGTAAACCTTTATTATATCGTAAGTTAACTAATGATAAAGTAATTAATATAACAGGCGAAGGTGGTGCCGGTAAATCAACTTTATGTGAAAACTTTAGAAAAAATGCCAATGAATATATAGTTATCGATTTTGATTCTATAAATCTTAATAATAATAAAGTTGGGACTTTAGAATACGACTTAGTAAAATTAATAGTTAATAAATATGGTAAAGATATTTTTCCTCAAACCCACCATCGTAATGGTGAAAAGCAAATGTTAATTAATGAAGAGTTTTTTGAAAAGTGTTCTATTTGTTTTGCTACTATTTATGACGAAATAATTAATTATTTAGCGCCAACTGGTAAAGTTATTGTAATCGACGGTTCGCAGTATCGTTTCGTAAATGATGCTTCCAAAATAAAAGGGGAATTCATTGCACTAAGAACTTCCTTAGAAACATGCCTTAATCAGTCTTTTAGTCGTCATAAAAAGTTAAACCAAGAAGAAACCGAAGAGCAATTATTTAAACATCGTCAAAATAAAAAAGAAATGTTTAAAATCTTTAATCCCTTATTAAATAGCACTATCAACACCGTAGCTAACCTTTCTATAAATAAATTTGATAATAATTTTAAAGAAGAGTTAAGAACTAGCCTATCAGAGTTAATTAATAGTATCCTAGAAAATAATTATTCTTCTTTATCTTTAGAAGAACAAAATTTTCTTAAAAATATCCAAGCTAAAAAAGTCATTACTATGAATAATTACTTAGATATAATGCCTAAGTTTATAAATACTCCTAACTATTTAGAACAATTAAACATTAGTAAAACTATATCTTCTAAACCCTTTCTTCTAACTAATAATGCTATCTTAATTAACTTAGATGAACTATATTTAAATGGTTATAGAAAAGTAGAAGATATTCTAAATTTATTTACTGAAGAATTAAAGAGTTATCTTAATATTAAAAGTTTAGACCAATCTCTTTAAAATAAACAATTTATTTATTTTAATATATCCATATTGACCCCCCCGATTATTAAGTATAATGATAATAGCACAGGAGTTTATTATGTCAAAAAATATTTTAATTAATGTTATATTTATTATTGTAGAAATTATCTTTATCTTATTTACTTTGCTATCATCATCCCTTGGTGCTTATTTAATAAGAAAAGGTAAAACTAAGAAAGGTCTTATCTTAGTATTAACTAATATCTTTTTACTAACTATTACTTTTATAAGAAGCTTACTAAAAAAAGATTTTTTCTTTAAAGGAGGTATGTTTGCCTTCTTAGTTTATAATAGACAAGAACTTTACAGTACTTTTATTATTCTTTTATACATCAGTTTATCAATTTATACTATTTATAATTTTAATATATTAAAAAAGAATTCTAAGTTAAAAGATGATAAAAAAATAAGTAAGAATGTTAAAAAAGAAATATATCTTATCCCTATTTTTATAGTACTTACTATTATTCTTATTTATGGAAACTTTATGAGTTCAAATAACAGTAGTTATTATTGTCACACTTTATATATTAAAAATAGTCTTAATCTTGATAATCACACAATAAACATACCAAGTAATAGTTGTTATACTGGTAAAAATAGTACTAACGTTTATGGGTATCGTAGTTTTAAAAGTTATGATAAATTAGACAATGAATTAAAAAGTATAACTAATAAGTATAATGATGAACATACTACTAAAGTAAGATATGTTATAAATAATAGAGCTTTATATAATGAATACTTCCTTTATTTTGAAGATTAAGAATTAAGCAATAGAATTTTTCTTTAGTTTTATTGCTTTTTTTAATGCAATATTTCATTTAAATGATATACTTATCTTAAGAAAAGTATGAGGTAATTAATGACAAATGTTAAAGATGGGGTTATTGGTCATGCCATAGGAGATGCTTTTGGAGTTCCATTAGAGTTTATTAGTCGTGAAAAATTACTTAAAAATCCAGTAACAAAAATGCTTGGCAATGGTAGTCATCCTGTTCCAGTAGGATTTTGGTCTGATGATACATCAATGGAAATAGCCCTAATGGCTTCCTTTATCGAAAAGAAAAAATTTGATTATGATGATATTATGCAGAGATTTATTGATTGGATAAATAAAGGTGATTATACTCCTGGCGGTAAATTATTTGATATTGGTAGAACTTGTTTAAAAGCAATACATAACTATTCTTTAGGAAATACTAAAGCTCTAGAATCAGGACTTCTTAATATAAATGCTAATGGTAATGGTTCTTTAATGCGTATCTTACCAGTAGCTTATTATTGTTTTTATCATAATTCTTCTAGCAATGAAATATATACTCTAACTAAGAATGTTTCCTCATTAACTCATCGTCATGAAATAAGTATTATGGCCTGTTATATTTATGTTAACTATGTTATTTATTTATTACAGAAACTTGATAAGTATGAAGCTTATAACAAGATTAAAACATTAGATTATTCTTTATTTAGTAAAGAAACAATAACTATCTATGATAGAATTTTAAAACAAGATATTAGTACTTTAGATATAGCCGAAATAAGTAGTAGTGGTTATGTTGTTGATACTTTAGAAGCATCTTTATGGGTTATTTTAAATGCAAGAAATTTTAAAGAAGCTATAATTGGTTCTGTTAATTTAGGTAATGATACTGATACTATCGGTGCTATTACCGGTTCTATGGCTGGTATTATTTATGGTTATGATTCAATTCCAAAAAATTGGTTAGAAAAGTTAGCCAGAAGAGAATATTTAGAAAACCTATGTGTTAAGTTTGAAATGGCTATTAAAGACAATGAGTAATATTTAGTAATGCTTATTAAGAATCTCAAATTTTAAAATTGAGGTTCTTTTTCTGTCTTTATAAATTTTTCTTTCTATAATTATTTCTAAAAAATAAATTAATTAGGTGTTTTTTTATTTAAAATTTGGTACAATTAGACTGGTGATGGTATGTATATAGAGTTTAAGAATGTTAGTAAAAAATATTATCAAGGTAAAATTACAATTACGGCTTTAGATAAAGTAAATTTTAGCATCGATGAAGGCGAACTAGTTGTTATTTTAGGACCAAGTGGTGCTGGTAAGACAACTCTTTTAAATATTTTAGGCGGAATAGATACGGCTACTAGTGGCACAATAAATGTTGCAGGAAAAAATATAACAAAGTTAAATGAACATGAACTTACAAAATACAGAAGAACTGATATTGGCTTTGTTTTTCAATTTTATAACTTGATTCAAAACTTAACAGCCCTAGAAAATGTCGAACTGGCTGTCCAACTTTGTAAAGACCATTTAGATCCTAAAGAAATATTAACCAAAGTAGGTTTAAAAAATCGTCTTAATAATTTTCCGAGCGAGTTATCAGGTGGCGAACAACAAAGGGTAGCCATTGCCAGAAGTATTGCTAAAAATCCCAAACTTCTTTTAGCCGATGAACCAACTGGAGCCCTTGATTTTAAAACGGGAAAACAAATATTAAAACTTTTAGAAGATGTCTGTCGTAAAGAAAAAATGACTGTTATAATTATTACTCATAATAGTATTTTAGCCTCGATGGCCGATAAAGTAATTAAAATTAATAATGGTACAGTTAGTAATATCATTAAAAATGAACATCCTAAGTCCATAGATGAATTAGAGTGGTAATTATGAAAAATATGTTATTTATTAATACCATTCGTAAAATAAAAGATACTCATAAAAAATTTCTTTCTTTAATGTGTTTGGCTCTTTTAGGAGTAGGATTCTATGTCGGAATTAAATCTAGTAGTCCTGATATGTTAGATACTTTAGATAAATATTTACAAGATAATAATGTCTATGATTTAGAAATAACTTCTACTTTAGGGCTATCTGATAATGATGTAACAGCCCTAGAAGATTTAAATATTGGTAATATCTATAAGAGTAATTATACTGATTCAGTAATAAATATTAATAATACTGAAAAAACTTTAAGAACTATTTCTTTAAGTGATATAAATAAAGTTATTTTAAAAAGTGGAAGTTTACCTAGTAATAATAATGAAATAGTAGTTGAAAAATCTCTTCTTAGTGATAATAACTTACAAATAGGAGATTATTTAGAAATAAATAATGAATCTTTAGAAAATAGTACTTATAAGATAACTGGAGTTATTGAAAGTCCTTTATATTTTACTGATTATAGAGGTACTACTAATACTGGTAAAGGTACTTTAGATTATTATTCTTATAGTTTAATCGATAACTTTAAAACAGATTATTATACTAATATTTATGTAAAACTAAATATTAAGAATCCTACAAATAGTACTAGTTATAAAACACTAGTTAATGATGCGAAAAAGAAAATAGAAGAAATTAAAACTAAACAAGAAGACTTAAGATTTAACGAGGTCTATAAAGACTATCTTAGTTATTATGATTTCTTAGAAATAACTAATTATCAAGATAAATTACCTAAAAGTACTTGGTATTTAAAAACACGTAATGATAATAATGCTTATAAAACTTATATTGATTCAACCGATAGTTTAAGTAAAATAGGTAATGTCTTTCCTCTAGTTTTTTTCTTAGTAGCCTTACTAATTAGTTTTATTTCAATATCTAGAATGATTGAAGAAGATAGATTAGAAATAGGTACTTTAAAAGGTTTAGGTTATAGTAACTTTAATATCTATCTAAGAAATATTTTCTATTCCTTTTTAGCCGTCTTATTAGGAAGTATTATTGGTATGTTAATTGGTTTTAACTTACTACCAAGAGTTGTTTGGTATATTTATGCCTCAATGTTTACAATGGACTCTATCTTAATAAGTTTTAACTGGTATTATGCTTTAATTGGATTTAGTTTATCTAGTATTTTAATTTGTGGTTCTTCTTTTATTACAACTAAAAATATCTTAAAAGAAAAAACAGCCATGTTATTAAGACCAAAAAGTCCAAAAGCCGGCAAAAAAATATTCTTAGAAAACTTTAAATTCTGGTCAAAACTTAATTTTTCAACTAAGATATCAACTCGTAATATCTTCCGTTATAAAGGTAGAGTAATGGCTACTATAGTTGGTCTTGCTTCTTCAACGGCTCTTCTTTTAGTTGGCTTTGGAGTTAAAGATGCAGTAAGTGATATTGTTATATTTAATAATACTAAAGTGTTTATTTATGATAAGAGTATCTATTTAAATAGTAATTATAATAAAGAAGAAGTAAATACTCTATTAGATAGTAATAAAGATATTATAGATAAAGTAAATATAAATTATAAACAAATTAATTTATATAATAGTAATAAAGATTATTTTGAAGTTAATTTAATAACACCAGAAGATAGTAATACTTTAGATAAAGTTATTCATTTAAATGATATAAATAATAAAAAGAAAAGAATAGCTTTAGAAAAGGGAATTGTTTTAAGTGAAAAGTTAGCCAATAAATTACATGTAAAAGTAGGAGATAAAGTATTTATTTTAGTTAATGATAAGTATCATGAATTAAATATTGATTATATAGTTGAAAATTATATTGATGATTATGCTTATATTACAGAAGATACTTATAAAGAAATATATAATGATTATGATGTTAATTCTATTTATTTGAATGTTAATGATAACTATAATGAAGATTATGATAAAGAGTTATTAAGTAATTCTAATATTGTTAATATTATAAATAAAAAAGATACTTCTAATGTAATGGAAGGTGTCTTAGATAAGTTAAATTATGTAGTTTTAATATTAATTATTTCCTCGGCTTTACTTGCATTTGCTATTCTTTATAATTTAAGTTCCATTAATATTAGTGAAAGAAAAAGAGAAATATCAACTTTAAAAGTATTAGGATTTTATAATGATGAAGTAGATAGATATATTACTAATGAAAATTACTTTATAACTGTAGTTGGTATTATCTTAGGACTTTTCTTAGGTTTTTATTTATGTTTTTATTTACTTAATACTTGTGAACCAGATTATTTAATGTTTATAAGACATATTAAGTGGTATAGTTATCTAATAAGTGCTGTTATATCTTGTTTATTTACAATTATTGTTAGTAGAATAACTCATTATAATTTACTTAAAATAGATATGATAAGTAGTTTAAAGAGTAATGAATAAAAAAATACCTAGTTTTGGTTTAGAAAACTTGGTTGTATTATAAATAGTGTTGGTGAGTAAAATCATCAACACTATTTTTTGCAGAAAAAAGACATAAGTTTGATACAATGTAATTGACTCATTATACATTGAAAGGATTTAAACTTATGTCTACAAATGATTATATCTTAAACTTATTAAATATTAAAATTTTAGATGGAAAACAGGAAATAAAGAAAATAAAAGGTAATAATTATAAAATTATTGAAGGATACCTTACTTATATTCCATCATACTGCCAAAACTGTGGCTGTGTTAATGAAACTGCTAATGACATTATTAAATGTGACTTTAGAAAAAACTGTAAAATCAAAATACAAACATTTCTAATTGCCTTTCAATGTTATTATTGCATAAGCAAAGATTTTTATGTAAACATTGTAAAAACACATTTATTGCTGAAACTTCTTTAGTTGAAAGGAATAGAAATATTTCGAATAACACAGACCTTCAAATATCACTAGAATTTATCTAAGCTGTGAATAGTAACATAGAATAAACTACTTCGGGAGTTGTGGGTGGGAAGTATTACTAATAATATAATATATCTTTACATATAATACTTTAAATGATAAGATACTTCCTACTAAGGGGGAAATGCTTATTATGGAACTAATAAAACAAAGTATCTATAAATATACAGATATAATATTTAATAATTAAAAAGAAAGTATAAAAGATTATAGTATTATTTGTTTATCAGATAATATGTTATTTCTAAACATGCAACCCTTATTAGATATAATAAAAAAACATAAAGTAACTATCAGATGTTTAGATTATACTTCTCTTAAATATCTAGATTCTATCTTAAAAGAACCTATAGCTAATATGGTAATCTTAGTAGATGATAGTAAAAGAATAAATAGAGAATATATAGATATAACTAGTTTAAAAAATATAAAACCAATAGTTCCTTTAGATTACTTAATATGGGGTTTAAAATTTAATGGTATTATAAATACTTATTGCTTTAAAAAGTATTTAAATTTTTCGCATAGATTTATTTATACCAGTTTTAATACTAATAATAAGTTATCCCTAACTAATTTAAAAAAAATATATAAAAAAATCGAAAAATTAAGTAAAATGAACCCCCATAATGATATTGAAAAAATTTATTTAGTATCAGATTATTTACAATCTCAAGTTAGTTATTATGATTCTTCTGATACTGAACATATTTCTGGTTTAGTAGAAACAATCTTAAATAAAAAAGCTGGTCTTTGTATAGGTATAGCAAGTCTAACAACCTTACTTCTTAATAATGAAATCATGAATGTCGAAACTGAAAGTGTTGCTGGAAGTAATCATGCTTGGAACAAAGTAGGTATTGATAAGTATTCTTATTATGTCGATAATACTTGGTCAATTACTAGGGGTACTAACTCGATTAGTAGAAGGTTTACTAAAGATTTTAATAATGAATTTTTACTTACAGGAAGTACTAATCCTGAACAAACTCCTGAAAGTGCTTTTATTTATCCAGATAAGTTATTACAATCAAGTGATTATCCAAAACTTACTTATGAAAGACATTTTACTTATCAAGAGACCCCTAAGAGTTTAAGCTTATCAAAAACAAGATATAGGCATTTAGAAAAATAAATTTTTTATTAAACAATAAATTCAAATTAAATAATTTTTTTCTTTTTCTTTTAATATTATTAATTAGGGTGATTTTGTGTTTTATCAAGATAAACATTTTCGAATTAGATTAGTAGTATTATTTGTAACATTACTTTTAATAGCCGTTATTTTAAAAGTATTTTATATTCAAGTATTTCAGTATCAGAAGTTAAATAGTCTAGCTAACGACTTATGGCAACGTAATTTACCAATAACTCCCGATAGAGGTCTTATATTAGATAGAAATGGTAAAGTTTTAGCTAGTAATATCACAACAACTTCACTTTATTTAGTACCTAATCAAATTAAAAATAAGGAAGAAGTAGCTAAAACTTTAAGTGAGATTCTAGAAGTACCTTATGATGAAATGTATAAACATGTTAGTAAAAGAACATCGATTGAAAGAGTTCATCCTGAAGGAAGACAATTATCTTTTGAAATAGCTGATAAGATAAATAGTTATAATTATGATGGCATATATTTACTTAAAGAAGCTAAAAGATATTATCCATATAATGATTTACTAAGTCATGTTTTAGGTTATGTTGGTATTGATAATCAAGGTTTATCTGGTTTAGAACTTAAATATAATGAAGAATTAACAGGTACTAGTGGGTCAATTAAGTATTATAGTGATGCCAAAGGCAATAGACTTAATAAGGCTGAAGAGTATAAAGAAGCAATAAGTGGTAATAATGTTTATTTAACTATTGATTTAGATTTACAACAGTCTGTAGAAAGAGAACTAGATAATGCGGTTGCTAAATATAATCCAGAGCATGCTCTTGCTATTGCAATTAATCCTAAAACTGGGGAAATTCTAGCTATGGCTAGCCGCCCTAGTTATAATCCTAATGAGTATCAAACTTATACCCAAGAAGTTCTAAGTCGAAATCTTCCTATTTGGATGACTTATGAGCCCGGTTCGACCATGAAAATCACGACCATTTCCGCTGCGATTAACGAAGGTGTAGTCAATTTATTTACTGATACTTTCTTTGATTCTGGTAGCATTAATGTTGACGGAGCTACTATCCATTGTTGGAAATCAGGTGGACATGGTGCTCAAACTTTCTTGAATGTTGTTGAAAACTCTTGCAACCCTGGGTTTGTTAACTTAGGCTTCCGTTTAGGAAAAGAAAAACTATTTAAATATATTAAAGACTTTGGTTTTGGTGAAAAAACAGGCATTGATTTAACCGGCGAAGCCAAAGGAATCTTATTCGATTTAGATAGAGTAGGTAATGTTGAATTAGCAACAACTGCTTTCGGACAAGGCATCTCTGTAACACCGATTCAACAAGTAAGAAGTGTATCAGCAGCCGTAAACGGGGGTATCCTTTACCAACCTTATATTGTTAAAAGAGTCGAAAATGCTACTACTAAAGAAACTATTAGTGAAGTAAATCCAACAGTAATTAGACAAGTTATTACTGAAGAATCATCTAAATTAGTGCGTTTTGCTTTAGAAAATGTTGTTGCTCATGGCTCCGGACGTAATGCTTATATTGAAAACTACCGTATTGGTGGCAAAACCGGAACCGCCCAAAAAGTAAACAATGGTCGTTATATGGTTGGCAATTATATCTTATCTTTTATTGGCTTCTTACCAGCAGACGACCCAGAAATTGTCTTATATGTTGCCGTAGATAATCCAAAAGGCGTAACCCAGTATGGTGGTGTAGTTGCTGCTCCGATTGCTAAAGCTATATTTTCATCTTATATTGAAATGAATAATGTTCCTAAAAGTAAAGATACCATTCCTAAAACCTATAACTGGCTAGATACCAAGTACAGTATATTACCAAATGTAATTGGCAAAACTATAAAAGAGGCAAATAATATATTAAAGGATTATAAAATCGAATATTCCGGCGAAGGAAACAAGGTAATTTATCAGTCTCCAGAACCAGAATACTATGTAAGCGACGATTCTACTGTCAAATTAATGTTAGGTGATTGACAAGTAAAGTGTAAATAATTTATAATTATAAACTGAGTTTATGGGAAAATATAGTATAATAGTTTTAAGGACGTGAAAATTTATGTTAATATTAGCAAAAGCTGCAATGGCATTAATGCTAGGCTTTGTTTTATCGATAATAACAGGTGTTATTTTAATACCTCTTTTAAGAAAATTACATTTTGGTCAAAGTGTTAGTTTGACCCTAGGAGAAAGACATTTAAAGAAAAATGGTACTCCAACAATAGGTGGTTTAATCTTTATTATTCCAACAATTGTTAGTTTGTTACTTTTGTGGTTCCGTGGTAGTATTGAAATGACTTCTAACTTAACGATAGTTTTATTTGTGTTTATCAGTTATGCTCTTTTAGGACTTGCTGATGACTTACTTAAGATAGTATTTAAGAATAATAAAGGTTTAAGCATTATGTTTAAACTTTTAATGCAAACTATTATTGCCTTAGTCTTCTTTTATATATTTATTCGTAATGGTGGAGCTCCTGAGATTAGAATTTCAGCCATTAACCTTTATATTTATATGGGTTGGACTTATGGTTTATTTATTCTTTTTTTACTTGTTGGTTCATCCAATGCCGTTAATATTACAGACGGTTTAGACGGTTTAGCGGGTGGCTTATCTGCCATCGCCTTTCTAGCTTATGGTCTTATTGCCTGGAATACTACTTGGCTTGTAGGTTATCAAGAGATTGCTATTTTTTGCTTTGTTTTAATTGGCTCTCTTCTTGGTTTCTTAGTATTTAATACTCATCCTGCTAAAGTATTTATGGGCGATACTGGTTCTCTTGCTTTGGGTGGTTCACTAGCTGCTATTGCTATTTTAACTCGTCATGAGTTATCACTTGCTGTTGTTGGTGGTGTATTTGTAATTGAAACTTTATCAAGTTTAATTCAAATTATTTCTATTAGAAAATTCCATAAAAAAATATTTAAAATGGCTCCTTTACATCATCACTTTGAAAAATTAGGTTGGGAAGAAAATGATATCGTTAAGATGTTCTGGATAATCGGTTTAATCCTTGCCATGTTAATGATTACTTATAATGTATGGCTATAAAAGTACTAAGCATCGGTACTTTTTTTTCTTAATTAAAAATAGTTTGAAATAAGTATTACTAAATGATATAATTCTATTAAAGGTAGAGGTGGTTGAATATGAAAACTAAAAAAGGTTTTACTATTCCAGAACTTTTAGCGGTCATTGTTATTTTAGGAGTTTTAATAACTATTGCTATTGGTTCTTATAATGGAATAAGTAATCGAATGAAACAGAAAACTCTGGAAAATAAATTAAATTATTATAAAGAAGCTGCATACGAATATGCAAACGATGCCGAAATAGATAGTGAAACTGTTACAATCGGCTATTTAGGAGAACTTGGTTACTTTGATGTTGATCATCCTGATGCTGTTCGTAATGAAAGAATTGATAACCCAGTAACTGGAGAGTATCTAGATTGTCGTGTACTTAATATTACCAGAAATTTAGATGAATATGAAATAGAAGATACTGGCAAAGACAATTGCGTTTTATCTGAATCAGAAAATAAAAGTTCTGAAATAGCTACTAAAGCATTTATTTATACTGATGGTTCTTACAGCAATTTAACTGATTTTAAAGTTAATGACAAAATAGATGAAACAATTGGTGCTAATACATCAACATCATTCTGGGAATCAATTTTTGGTGGCGCTTTTGGCGATGTTACTAATGGCTTTATTAATAAGGAATATGGCTCACTAGCTAAGTTCTTCGAATGGTTATTCCCTAAAGCTAATGCCAAGGGTGTAGATGATTACACCATATATCCATGGACTAATAAAGAAGTATATATTTTGTTTGACTTTAATAATACAACATATTCTTTAAATAAGAATGAAGTAACCTATGATGCAGGTGGCATTAAGACTACTCAAACTGGTAACATTTGTAATAATATAAACGAAGGAAACTGTGCTAATGTCTATAAAGTAGATACATCATTCATCTTTAATGGTTTAGTATCAGCAACCGTTGATACAACTTATGGCAAAGTAACTAAAAAGGTTCGCGTACGTATAGATAAAGAAGCACCAACTCCTAAAGTTGATTATAATACTAGTATAACTAGAGATAATATTAAAATTGATTTAAGTGGTAGTGATGGTTACGGATCTGGAGTCCTTGGTTATTACTTTGGTACTAATCCTAATCCTACTATAGATAACTTTAGTAAACTAAATTTAAGCTATGTTAATAAAAATGGCACTTATTATTATGCCGTTGTCGATAGTGCAGGTAATATGTCTAAAGTCGAAAGCATTGAAATTACTTCAATTGATAAGGATGGACCTATTGGTTATGTAAAACAAAATTCTAGAACAACTTGGTCTAGTGAAGATTATCCTGTCCAATTTGGCTGCTCTGATGATACTAAAACTGGTTGTAAAAATAAAGTTATATATAGTTTAATAAACAATGATACCAATGAATTTATTGTTCAAAACCAAACTGTGGAGTCTAAAGATGTAGCAATAACAATTACAACTCCTAAAAATACTAAATTACAATCAGTTACCTTAACTTATAAAATATATGATAATGTTGGTAATGAAAGTACTAAAGCCGAAACTCTACAAACTTATATTGATAAAGTTGAAAAACAAACCAACAGTTGTTCGGGATGCGGTTGTAGTAATAAATCAAACGGTGGCAACTCCGGTGGCGGCTCTGGTAGTAGTGAAAAACCATGTAAAGGTTGGGGTGGATTAGCTTGCGTTATTGAAGGAGCCTTAGTCGGTGGATTTGGTGGCCAGATAGTAGGAGCTGTTGCAACCCCAATTGGCTCAGCAGTAGGTGCCGTAGTAGGATTTATCGGTGGTGCTGTTACTGGTCTTCTTTGTTGGATATTCTGTTAGGAGGAGCAAGTATGACAAAAACAATAACAACAAAAAATAACCCTAAAAAAAATATAAATAAAAAAATTATAACCTCTATTTTAGTCATTATTCTGCTTATCATTACTTCTATATTTGTTATATTCCGATTAACCGACAAATCTCGTTACTTTAAAGATATAATTTCTGAAGGTTATAATATAAGCACTAATTTATTTGAAAAATTAAATTTAAGTAACTATATTAAAGACGATACAACCTTAAAATTAGCTCTAAGTAATGATAATAGTACTGATAAAATAAATCTAGGTTTTCAAAATTATCAAGATAAAAACTTCTTTAATATTAATTTAAAATATAAAGATTATGATTTAAACTATTTTCATCAAAACGATAAATATTACTTAGAATCTACTAGCCTTTTAGATAATATATATGAATTAAATACTGATGATAGTATTAATAAAATTATTACTAATATTCTAAAATTATCCAATGATAATAACTATAATAGTGATATAACCCATTTATTTAAAGAATTAAAAGATGTTTTACAAAAATCTATAAATAAAAAATATATTACAGTAAAGAAAACTAAAACTCTTATTAATAATAGCGAAGAAAAAGTAACTAGATATTCTTATCCATTAAATAGAGAATCACTAAGTAAATTTATTACTAATATATCTAAAAATAAAGAATTAAAATCTTTAATAATAGCATCTTTAAATAACTATTATCAAGCTACTAAAATAGGTGAAGATAACTTTAATGATGCTCTAAATGAAATGATTATTAATGGAACATTTAATATTTATGTTCAAAATAACAAAATTAAAAAAATTAGTATTTATGCCTTAAATGATGCTGAAGTAGATTTATATTTAACTGATGATTATGTATTATTAAACTTAAAGAGTGAAAAAAATCATAACTTATTTACTTTTAATTACAATAGAAAGAATAAAGAATTAACAGTATATATTGTTAAAAATGCTAAAAAAGCTGGGGAGTTATTAATAAACTTAAGTGGTAACTTAAATATAGATTATACTATTTATAATAATGATACTAAAAGTAGTGGTTCTATTGTTAATACCTATACTAGTGATGATAAAACATCAGGCATAATTAATTTTACTTTTAATGATAAAAAGATAAATATTGAATATAGTATAACTAATGATAATTCAATTAATAATTATGATGTAAGTAAGGCTACTAGTATTTCCGATCCAACTGATACTGAAAAAAATAAAATAGCTACTGCTTATAATGATATTAAAAATTCTGAATTTATTAATAGTCTTATTGATATATATAAAAAGCTAGAAGGAATAAACTTTTCTGCTTAAAAAATAAATACTTAAAGTATAGACAATTCTAAAAAAGATTAGTTCTATACTTTTTTTTAAACTTTTAGTATAATTGTTCTAGAGGATATAATATGAAAAAGAAAATATTAATAATCTATGCATCGTATGGTAATGGTCATAAAGCTATAGGAAAATACATTGAAAGGTATTTTTTAGAACAAAATCCCCATTTAGAAATAAAATGTGTTGATTTAATGGATTATGCCATGCCATTAATTGGTAAAATTAGTCAAAAAGTTAACTCTTTCTTTATGCTTAAAACCCCAATTATTCATGATATGTTTTATAAAGGTAGTAATACAGTGGTAGGTGGTTATATAGTAGATCATATATCCACAGTTTTATTTAAAAATAAAAAAATGCGTAAAGTTTTACTAGATTTTAATCCTGATTTAACAATAGCTACCCATTTTTTTGGGAGTAGTTTAATTAGTCATTATAATAAGAAGGGGTTAATTAATTCTAAGTTAGTAACCGTTGTAACCGATTATGAATCTTGTGAACTATGGTTAAATGATTATAAATGTGATGATTACTTAATAGTAGGGGATAAAAGCGAAGTACCTTTTTTAGTTAAAAGAGGTATTGATAAAAAGAAAATTAAACCTTTAGGTATTCCTATTGCTCCCATTACAGATAATAATTTCAAAAAAGAGACTTTACTTAAAAAGTTAAATATTTCTGACGATAGATTGATTTGTACTTTCTTTGGGGGTGGTGGTAATGGCTCCACAACTTCTATTCCATATATCAAAAGAATTATGAAAAATAATTTAAATTTAGATATTATTTATATTGCTGGCAATAATAAGAAAAGTAAAGAAATAGTAGATAATTATATTAAAGATAATAATATTACTAATGTGCATACCTTAGGTTTTGTTACTAACGTTCCAGAAATTTTACAGATAAGCGATTTTGTCATTTCTAAACCAGGTGGAGCTCAATCAACAGAATGCCTATATTTTCATAAGCCAATCTTAATGATAAATGCCAGTGGTGGTCAAGAAATAGCTAACTATAAATATTTTACTAAAAATGGTTATGGAAAAAGATTTCGTACTAGTTTTGGTTTAACAAATGAAGTTAAACATTTAGTTAATAATCCAAAGGTACTTAAAAATATGCAAAATAATATGGCTAAAAATGATAATCGTGATGCCATGGATAAATTATATATTTTATGTACAGATTTATTAAAATAATTATAAAAGATAAAAAATAAAAAGGATAAAGTGGGAATTATGAAAACTGATACAAAGAAAAATTTAAACTTTTTAAAAATACTTAGTGTTGATATGATTGATGCCGCTAAAGCAGGTTATCCTGGTATTTCATTAGGAGCTAGTAGCATCATTTATACCCTTTTTACTGAACATTTAAACATTATGCCCAGTAATCCAGATTGGTTAAATCATGATCGTTTAGTTTTATCTGCGGCACATGCATCAGGACTTGTGTATGCAAATATGTATATGGCAGGCTTTGATATTACTTTAGATGATTTAAAAAACTTTGGTAAACCTAATAGTAAAACTCCTATCTTAAATGATATGTTAAAAACAAAAGGTATCGATATGACTACTGGACCTGCTGGTTATGGTTTTAGTGCTGCTATTGGAATGGCAATAGGAGAAAAATACTATAAAAGTCTATTAAGTAAGTACATTAAAGGACAAAAACTAGTTAATCATTACATATATTGTTTAATAAGTGATGGCGATATTGAATCAGGTCAATTTATGGAAGCTGCTTCCCTAGCAGGTCTTTATAATCTTGGTAATCTAATTGTTTTATATGATTCTAATAATATGACTATGGACAATAGTTTAGAAAAATCTAGTCTAGATGACATATTAAAAAAGTTTTCTAGTATGGGTTGGCAAACTGATTATGTAGCCGAAGGTTCATCTGTTGATAAAATAGATAAAGCTATTAAAAGAGCTAAAAGAGTTACTAATAAACCAAGTTTAATTGAAATTAAAACAGTTATTGGCAAAGATTCTTTTAACCAAAATACCAATATTGTTCATGACCATCCTTTAACTAAAGATGACTTAGAAAGCTTAAAAAGAAAATATGGTTTTAGTACGGAAAAATTTCAAATTGATGATAAATTATTAGATAATTATCGTAAATATATTCAAAATAGGGTAGGCAAGAAATATAAATTATGGCAAGAATATCATGATGCGATGGCTAAATATCCTTCTAATGAAATAAAAATGTTAGTAAATTTTGCTGATAATAAAGATATTGGTTTTAATATTGATATGAATAGTTTTAAAATTCAAAATACCTATCAAGAAGAAATGACTGAGTCTAATAATAAAATTTTGAATATTTTAGCCGATAAAATTCCTTTTATTTTAGGTGGCTCTAGTGACATGGCCTCAAGTTGTCGGGTTAACTTACGTAAAGAAGCCTATTTTACTCCTAAAAATTATGGGGGCCGTAATATAATTTTTGGTGTTCGTGAGACCGCTATGGGGAGTATTTTAAGTGGTATTTCTTCTTATGGCTTTCAAACCTTTGGAGCAACTCATTTAAGATATGCTTATTCTATGTTAGATGATATTAAAATGAATTCATTAATGAATCTACCTGTTTGTTATATTTTTACTCATGATGGTTTTAGTAATTCTAAAAAAGGTGCAGTTGAATCAAGCTTTGAAGTTTTAAATATTTTAAGAAACATACCCAACGTATTAGTTTTTAGACCAAGTGATATTAATGAAATAATTGGTTCCTGGGGTGCTATTTTAAGAGCTAAAAAAACTACTTGTTTAGTTTTAAGTAATGAAATAACCCATATTTTAAAAGGTAGTAAGTCATCTGATGTTAGTAAAGGAGCTTATATTATTCGTGATAGTAAGAGTAGAGAAGCAACCATTATTAGTAGTGGCTTTGATGTTACCTTATCTTTAGTAATAGCAGAAGAACTTGCAACAACTGGTATTGATTTAAGAGTAGTATCTGTTCCTTGTAAAGAAATACTTGATAAGATGAATGATACTGATAAAAATAATCTTTTAGTTGGTAAAGTTATTGTAATTGAATCTACTGGTAAAGATATCTGGTGTCGTTATACTTCTTATGATAATATTATTGGTATTGATGATGTTATGCCAAGTGGTACAGTATTAGAAAGCATGCAACAATTAGGTTATGACAAAGAAAGTATTAAATTAAAGATAAAGAATATCTTAAAAAAATAAAAAGTAATCTTGTTAAGAATTATTAATTTATAATCTAACAAAATTACTTTTTTTAGTAGATTTATACTGGCCTTTATGAATGGAAAAAAGGGAAATATCTAGTAATATTCGCTCTTATCATAGTCATTTTAGCCGAAGTTATAAATTCTATAAGGAGAAAATAACTTATTATCTTTTAAAGATAAGATAAAATAAATTTTTTACTTACTTTTGGAAAATAAGTTTTAAAAATTGCTATACAAGCTATTATATTATAATAAATTTGAAAAATACTATGCGAATGTATAACTATAATATGGTACAATAAAATTAATTAAGAAAGGCCAATACATGCAAGAAAACTTAGAAAAAGATAAAGGAACAATATTAAAAGAAGCTAGAATAAAAAAGGGAATAACTCAAGAACAACTAGCTAATAATATTAATTATACAAGACAATACATTTCTAAGTGGGAAAATAATATTAGCTTTCCTAAAGATATTCAAACTTTAAAAAAATTAAGTAATTTATTATCTATACCATTAAAAGAACTTTTACCAGAAGATTATCTAACTATCAATAATGATAATATAGAAAAAAATACTGATAAAAAAGAAAATCATGCCCAAAATAAACTTTCTAAAAAAATTTTAATGGCACTTACTTTATTAATTATTATATTGATTGGTATAACTGTGTACATCTTTAAAACTAATACCTATATGATAAATGCCAATACTTTTACTGGTGTATTTTTAAATAATATTCAAAATAGATATCTGGAGATTCATAGCAAAGAACCTTTAAAAAACTTTAGTAAAATAATTCTTTATACTTATGATGAAAATGGTAGAAAAGATATTTTAAGGTCTTCAAATATTGATAACATCATGCAAGAAAAATTATTTAAAAATCCCAATGAATACAATTTAAAATTAATAAAAAAATGTGGACTTTTTGGCAACGTTTTTTATAATACTGGTAAAATTGATAATATTGATTTTCTATTAAACCAACAAAATTCTAGCGAGTTAAGAGAAAAAAACAAGTGCAAGTTAAATGAAACAAATAATAGTGATATTTTACTGAATTATGGGTTTACAAAAGAAAACAATGATTACATTTATGCAGATAATAATATCAATATTTACTATGACAATAATGAGTTTACAGCAATTTCTAACGGTGATAAAGAACAATATTCTTTGATACCAACAGGTGATTATGGTTTTTACTATTATAACCTAATAAAAAAAGATATAAGTAATGATATGAAGCTAATTAAGTACGATAATACTAAAGATTGTAGTATAGAAAAATGTAATAATTTCAAAGATTATGCTGAATTTATAAACCTTTTAAATAATGTATTAGAATACCAAAAATAAGTTTAAATATTTGCATAATTTTTTTCGCAACTGCTTTGCAACTAATTGTTGCTTTACCAACTAATAAGTTATAACCTATAATTGTAGGTGTAATGAAATTTTATATCATTACAGAGGTTAAGGAGTTTATTCAATGAAAGGAAATATAGAAAATATGAAAAAAATAAAAAATTATATACTATCAAAAGAATTTATTATAACATTACTAATAATTGCCTTTATGGTTTTTATAAATATTAAATATCCCGAACAACTTGGATTTGCATTACCTCAATATAAAGATGGCTTTGCCTTTTGGAAAAGTGGTCTTTTAGGAAACTTTAATGATTATTTAGTCGTTATTTTACCAATGTTGTTTGCTTTTTGCTCAACAAAAAAGTTTTTCTATGAACTTTCTGGCAGTGCCTTAAAAGATACTATATTAAGAGAAGATTATCATAAGTATTTAAAGAAAAATATCTTTTTAACAGCCCTTAAAGCTGTAATACCTTTATACATTGTATCAACAATACTTTTAACTTTTGGAATAGTTAAATATGGAGTAGTACTTGCAAATTGTAATGGTAGCATAACTTGTCTTGGCATGCGTGGAATAATAACTAATCCCTTTTTATACGTTATATTAACCTATCTACTGTGGTATTTATTTGCCCTTATTTATTTAAATATCGTTTATATATTCTTTTACATTATAAAAAAATACTATGTAGCCTTACTAGCAAGTTATATATCGTTTATAGTATTAGATTTTGCCCTACAAGCCATAAGTGCTTTTATATCTATGGCATTTGATAATGGACGTATGCGTTTCATTTATGATCTCATCTATGGTTTAACTCCTAATGAAAATATTTTATCTTGTTTATTTATTATTGGCAGTTTTCTTATAATTTCATTTATAGTAGTTAAAATAATTTATAAAGATAAAGAAAAGGTAGTGATTAATTTTGAAGGATAATAATTTATTAAAGTTTTTTCTTACTAGAAAAATAAATTGGGTTATAATAGGATACCTTTTCTTAGGCATATTTTTTGTAGCAGCTGAGTGCGGTGCTACCAACTTTTGGACAATATTTCTATACGTTATGTCAAGTTATAAGTTCTGTCTAGCTTTCTTATATCCTACCTTTATTTTAATATTTATAAATTTTTATCAACTATTAGATAGTAGAGATGATATTATTTTAAGATTAAAAGAAAGAACAAAATATTTCAAATATTATTTAAAAAACAGTTTAATGATTATAGCTTATTATATGCTAGTCTTACTATTACTAATGGGCATAGCAATTAATTTAAGAGGAGTTTCTAGTTATCATCTAGTGCTTTATAAGGACTATACCAATAAATTTTTACCACTACCATTAATTATTTTAAAAACATTCTTTACACTCTTAGAATTTAATCTAATAGAATTTAGTTTATCAGCTAAATTTAATAATCAAAAAATCTCCGTAATAATAAGTTTGATTTTAGAAATATTAATAGCTAGTAGCATTGATTTTTATAATTTCGAAAGTATATTAAGATTCATTAATCCTGGCTTTTATGCTTTTTCCTTAGGATTTTGTACTAATGCATATTTAGAATTATTAATGTGTGGAATATATCATTTAATCATAATTAGTATTTTAGTTTTATTAAGTTTAAAAATAATTAAAAATTGTAATATCAATATCGGATTTAGAAAGTAGGTAAGTATGATTACTTTAAAAAATGTAACAAAAATAATGGATAACAATGTTATCTTAGATAATATTAATTTGAATTTAGAAGAAGGAAAAATATATGGTTTGGTAGGTCGTAATGGCTCTGGAAAAAGTATCTTACTAAAAGTTATCTGTGGCTTTTTAAAACCAACCGAAGGGATAGTTTTAGTAGATAATAAAGATTTAGCTAAAGAACCAGTTTTTCCTGAAAGTATTGCTGCCTTAATAGAAAGACCAAATTATATACCAGATTTAAATGCCTTTGACAACTTATTTATGATTGCTTCTATAAAAAATATAATCGGTCAAAAAGAAATTGAAGATACTTTAAAATTAGTTAATTTAGCCAATGATAATAAATCTTTTAAAAAATATTCTTTAGGCATGAAACAAAAATTAGGTATTGCTCAAGTTTTAATGGAAAAACCTAAAATTATGATTTTAGATGAACCGTTTAATGGGGTTGAAGATGAAACAGTTTTAAAAATTAGAGAATATCTAAAAGGTATTAAAAAAGATAAAATTATTATTATTGCTACTCATCTTAAAGACGATGTCATAAATTTATGTGATGAAGTAATAGAAATTAAAAATGGTAAAATAGAGTAGAGCTACTTAATATATAAAAAAGACTTATCAAACCCGATAAGTCTTTTAGTGATTATAGATACTATCTAAAGTAAATAAAGATAAATAAGGCTACAACTACACAGTAAATAGAAAATTTCCATAATTTCCCATTTTGTACAATTTTAGATAACCATTGATAAGTAAAGTAAGTTACAATACCAGCAGCAACCATACCTAAGAAGTAACTTAATAATAAATTACTAGCAATCCCGCTCTTTAAAACATCAATACTACTTAAACCAAAAGATGCAACAGAAACTGGAAAATATAACATAAAAGTATATTTTAAAGAAGATTCTCTATTTAAGCCACAAAGTAAGCAACCAACAAGAACCATACCACTACGAGATAACCCTGGAAGTAGGGCACACATTTGAAATAAACCAATGATAATAGCATCTTTATAAGTTATTTCATTATCTTTTTTCTTACCCTTACTATTTTTTACGATGAATAATGCTAAAGCCGTAATTAGAAGAGCAAAACCTACTTCTTTAACACTAGCAATTGCCTCAATTTTATCTTTAAATATTAAACCAATGATACCAACAGGAATAGATCCTACGACAATTAGCATACAATATTTAAAATCTTCATAGTATTTTTTCTTATCTTTTTTATCAGCAAATAAATATTTAAAAAAGCTAGTTACCAATCTAACAATATCTTTCCAGAAGATAATTAAAATTGCAATAAACGAACCAAAATTAACCATAACTTCAAAGTTTAGATCATTAAACATATTAGTATTAAATAATTCTCTAAATATTAATAAATGACCACTACTAGAAATAGGCAGAGGCTCTGTTAAACCTTGGATAATACCTAAGATCACATACTTAATTAATTCCATCAAAATCACCTAGTTAATTATATAATATTTTTTTTAAAATAGAAATATATTTTATTATGAATATAATATTTATTAAATTAATTAGTACTCTTTTTATAAGTAATTACTTAGTATTTGCTTTTTTAAACCTTAATATGTTAGCAATAGGTTATACTTTTTTAGAATATTTAAAATATATTATCTTTAATATCTGGTTTATTCTATTTTTATTAGGCTTATATTCTTTAATTAAAAGAAAATAATTAAATTATTTAAGTCTATCCCTTAATACTTAATTAAATATTATTATAAAAGCAAGAAGTATATAAAAAAGATATAAATTGTCAAATGGTGCTACCAAATAGGTGATTATAAAGTAAAGATTAAAATAATAATTAAAAACATTAAATTAAATAAAGAGGATTTATTTTATCTAACAGATACTATTTTTTTAATTAAAGTTGCTGTTAGTTAACTAGCAAAATTCGGTCAATAACTTTGGAATTTGTCTCAAAGTTAATACTTAAGGCATTATCATAAGTTAATCATACACCAATTTTACAACTAAAAACACTACTAATTTTGATGGCTTTTGGTTAGAAACACCTAGATTTACACCTGCTAGTTATGCTTGGTTTTTCTATGCCACTGCTAGAAGAATTCATAGTGCTCCTGCTAATAAGGATGGTATTTTAGGTGTAAGACCAGTAATTGAAGTTTATAAAAGTGATATATCTTACTAAGAAAATAAAAAACAAGAATAAGTCTACTATTAAGTTATAACTCATATAGTTATTAAATGATACTATATGAAATACTTATGATTACTTATTCTTTTTTTTGCTCTTTTTTATTTATTTATAAGCATTTGTCTTTGAAATCTCCACACTTTGGAAACACTATCTAAGACATAAAATAGATTATCATTAATATTACAAATATGATATAATTAATAAGAATAGAAAAGATCAGCATAGATTAGGGTTTATAATTACTTCATAATACAAACTAACTATTCATTAAAATAAAACTTATTTTGTAAAGGATGTGATGTATATGAGTTTTATTAGAAAAAATTCGTTAATATTCAAAAAAAAAATTAAGAAAGGATAATGTAATATGATTTGTCCAAAGTGTGGCACTAATAATAATGATACTTCTAACTTTTGTATCAAATGTGGTAGTAATTTAAAAACTTTAAATACACAAAATACAACCTCAAATAATATAGATTCATCTATTAATTTAGCTAATCAAAATTTAAATCAACAAAGTCCTGTTAATCAATCAGTAAATAATAATATAACAGGACAATCACCATATATAAATAATCAAACAATAAATAATACAGTCCCAAATCCTGCTATAAAAAACTCGCAAGTAAGTTTTGTTATTTATGATTATTTAATGTATCTTGTAAATGTATTATTAAAACCATTTAAAACTTATAAAGAAAAAGAAAGCAAATTAAGTGATACTAAAACTTCAATAATTTTAAGCCTAATTATCACTGTTATAATGACAATTATTAATTTAATATCCACAGTTATTAGTGTTGTTCATATTTCTAAATATGTCTATGGATCTGGTTATAAATATACATGGCAATGGAGTAATTTAAAAAATATAAAATGGTTTTCTGTTATATTTAAAAACTTTCTAATTTATGCCGGTGCTATTGTAGGCATTGCAGCCATCTTTTATATAGCTAGTCTAATTATTAAAAAAGAAATAAAATTTATAAAGTCATTATCTATATCAGCTACTTGTGCTATTCCAATGATTGCTGGTTCGATGATTCTATCTCCAATTGTAAGTAAGATTTGGACCCCACTAGGAATTATCTTTGCTATGAGTGGTATTATATATTCCTTCTTAATATTATATGAACTTATTAATGATGAAATTAAATTAGAAAAAGATACTAAAATATATTTTAATTTAGCTTGTTTTATAACTATCTTAATAATTGGTTATTTCATCTTAAGCAAAGTTTTATTAGGATCCATAAGCAGTCTATTTTAAGCTTACTTAATAAAAAAATCTTTAAAAAAGAAATAAGTCTACTATTAATGTATAACTCATATAGTTATTTAGGTGATACTATATGAAATACTTATGGTTACTTATTCTTTTTTTAATTCCCTTTAAAGTTTATGGTACTTCTAGTTATATAGTAATGGATGCTGATAGTAAAAGAGTAATCGAAGGCGCTAATACGCAAGAAAAAAAGCTTATAGCAAGTACAACTAAAATAATGACAGCTATAATAGCTATTGAAAATGGCTCCTTAGATGATAAGGTTAAGATTGATAAAGATGTTTTAAAAGCTTATGGCTCTAATATTTATGTTGAAATAGATGAAGAAATAACTTTAAGAGATTTATTATACGGTCTTCTTTTAAGAAGTGGTAATGATGCCGCTATCGAAATAGCTAACTGCATTGCTGGTAGTATGGATGAATTTGTAAGAATGATGAATGATAAGGCTAAAAATCTTGGCATGGAAAATACTACCTTTATAAACTCTAGTGGCTTAGAAAATGACGAAAAACTAGGTAATACTTCTACTGCTTATGATATGGCCTTACTTATGAGTTATGCTATAGATAATAAAACATTTGTTGAAATTAGTGGTACTAAAAGACATATTGCAACGACAAATTATAAAACCTATGACTGGTATAATAAAAATAAATTATTAACTAGTTATAAATATACGATTGCTGGAAAAACTGGTTTTACTAAACTAGCCCGAAGAACTTTAGTAACTGCTGCTTTAAAAGATGATAAAAAATTAGTAATAGTAACTCTAAATGACCCTGATGACTTTGATACTCATAAATACTTATATGAAAAGAATTTTAATAAATATAATAAAGTTAATATCTTAAAAAAAGGCAAAATAACTATTCCAAATAATGTCTTCTATAATAATTTATATATTGCTAAAGATATTAACGTTCTTTTAACACCTACTGAAGAAAAGAAAATTACTATTAACTACGAATTAGAAAAGAAATCAAAGTATGAAGATAATGAAATAGTAGGAGAGTGTTTAATAAAATTAGATAATAAAATAATTAGTAAAGTACCCATTTATGTATCTAAAAACGAAGATAAAAGTAACAATAATTCTAGTAATAAAGAAAGCTTCCTAAAGAAAATACTTAATTTCTTTAAATTTTGGAAAAAGTAATATCAATTTATTAAAAAGTTATAATATGAAATTAAAAATAAAACTTAAGAAGGGAAGTCTATGATTAATTTAATATGGGTCTTTTTATGTGGTAGTGCTATTATATATAGTCTTTTAACTGGTAATGTCGAATTTATAAATAAAGAAATACTAAATGCTGTTTATAGTGGTCTAAATTTATGCTTAGATATGGCTCCAATTATTATTTTATGGATGGGTATAATGAGTCTTGCTAGTTCTAGTGGTCTTTTAGAAAAGTTTGGTAAATTAATAAGACCTTTTCTTTGTAAATTATTTCCTTCTTTAAATAAAAATAGCAAGTCACTCGATTATATAGCCTCTAATATAGCCTGTAATATGTTAGGCATGGGTTCAGCTGCAACTCCTTTTGGTCTTAAAGCTATGGCTAGTATGCAAGAAGAAAATAAAAATAAAGATACGGCTTCGACAGCTATGATAACTTTTTTAGTTTTAAATACCGCTGGAGTTACTTTAATACCTACAACTACCATCGCTCTTAGAATGTCTCATGGTAGTTTAAATCCTACTTGTATAATTTTACCTAGTATAATTGCTACAACTGTATCATCAATATGTGGTTTAACTTTAGATTATATTATTAGAAAGAAGAATAAAGGGTAAAGAAAGGAGTCTTATGAATTATTGTATTCCTGTTTTAGTATTAATTATAATTATTTATAGTTATTTTAAGAAAATTGATATTTATGATAAATTTTTAGAAGGTGCTAAAGAAGGTATTAAAACAGTTTTTGATATAGTTCCTGCAGTAGTTGGTATGGTTTTTGCTATTAATTTATTTGTAAAAAGTGGGGTAATCAATTTTTTCTTAAGCCCATTTAGTAATTTATTTGCAAAAGTTAATATTCCTAATGAAGTTGCTACTATGGCTCTTTTACGTCCTATCTCTGGAAATGCTTCTCTGGCTATTATGAATAATATTTTTACTAAGTATGGTGTTGATTCTTTTTATGGCTTTGTTGCTAGTGTTTTGCAAGGATGTACTGACACGACCGTTTATGTTTTAGCTTTGTATTTTGGCAGCATTAAAATTACTAAAAGTAAGTATGCCTTAAAGGTTGGATTATTTGCTGATGCTTGTGGAATTACCGCTGCGTTCATTTTATGCCATATTTTTTTCACAAATTAACATCAAGTAATTGACTTATGCTTAAAAATTTGATAAATTATAAATGCCTTGAAGGAAAAAGAAAACTTTCAAGATAAAATAATATTATTTTTATTGACAATTAAGCAATAAAATGGTATATTTTGAAATGTATGTACGGACGCTTAGCTCAGTTGGTTAGAGCACCTGCCTTACA
>ULOC01026823.1_pt1 | contig 41637 bp, 40 predicted proteins | sample 1952181 | NCBI WGS metagenome assembly ULOC01 (sample SAMEA4835592, study PRJEB28245) | human gut metagenome | biome: gut microbiome; material: fecal sample | place: Denmark | collected 2008
CACCAGATACGCCTCCTTCTTTCCTTTATACCGGCCGGATCTGATATAACAGTGCGTTTACGATTGCTGCCGCTACATTGCTGCCGCCTTTTCTACCGCGGTTGACAATATGCGGCACATCTGTTTTTAAAATCAGTTCTTTTGCCGCCTCTACATTTACAAATCCCACCGGAACTCCAATAATAAATGCAGGACGCCAATCACTTTTCTGCATCAGTTCATAGAGCGAAATCAATGCCGTCGGCGCATTTCCCACGGCAAAAATTACAGGTTTATCAATATGTGCTGCATGTTCCATGCTGACCGTCGCACGTGTCACCTGCCGCGTCTTTGCCTCATGCGCCACATCCTCATCTGCCATAAAACAATGCACCGTTCCCCCGAATTCTGCTAACCGTTTTTTGTTGATGCCTGCAAGCGCCATATTGGTATCCGTGACAATGTCAGCGCCACCTGCAATCAGTTCTTTGGCAATCTGCACGGCATGGGGAGAATACGTCATCGTCTTTGCATAATCAAAATCCGCACTTGTATGGATCACGCGCTTTGTCACCGGCTCCTGCTCCGGTGGAAGCACGATACCACGCTCCTTTAGTTCTTCCCCTATGATGGCAAAACTTCGTTTTTCAATCTCTCCCGGAAGAACATATTCAATGTTTTCCATAACGTTTTTCTTCCCCTTTCTTCTTTATATCCAGCAATGCCTCAATCAGTTGTACATTTTCCGGATGACCTTTTACGGCAATTCTGTAAAAGTCCTGTCCCAGTCCTGTATAGTTTGCGCAGTTTCGGATCAGAATTCCTCTTTCCAGCAATAATCTGTACAGTGGAAGTTGTGTTTTCAGCAACAAAAAATTAGCTTCAGAAGGAAAAATTTTCATTTGATCTCCAAACATTTTTGTTAACTCGTGTTTTAAAAAGTGCTTTTCTTCCTGAATCAGCTCAATCGTATCCTTCAGATACTTTCTACGACTCCAACCAGGAAGCGAATCATTCAGAATATCCATGCCGATCCGCTGCGCAACCACAGATACATTCCACTCCGGCAGCTGATGCGCAATTTTTTCACAGATATCTTTCTGCGCCAGCAGATACCCCAGCCGGATTCCCGGAATCGCATAGATCTTTGTATATGCCCGCACGACAATCAGATGCGGATATTTCCGGATCCAGGAAACATATCCTTCCGTCCCCGTGAATGCAATGAAACATTCGTCCAGCACCACAGTAATCTGTTTCTTTTCACACACGTCAAGAAGCGTCTCCAAAAGAGACGCTTCCATTTTGTTTCCCGCCGGATTCGCTGGATTCGCCAAAAATAATAAGCTGATTCCATCCAGATGCCTGCACAATGACTCCATCTGTGCCATGTCCATGGCAAAATTATTTTCTTCCTGCAACGGGATACTGCATACCTCGGCTCCCACTGTCTGAGCTGCCCAGGCATATCCCGAAAAAGAAGGAGCCAAAATGCCCACCCGCTTCGGGCGCAGTGCATGCACAATCGCAACAAATAATTCGGATGCTCCGTTGCCACACACTACTTCTTCTGTTGAAAAACCATAAAGTGCTGCAAGCCGTTCCCGCAACAGCACATTGTCATACTGTGGATAACGGTTGCTGTGAACCGCCGTTTCCGCCATCCGTTTCTGCAATATCTCCGGCAGCGGCAGCGGATTGGTATTTACAGAAAAATCATATGTGATCTGATTTTGATAAATATCCCCACCGTGTGCGGCCACCGTCATGCTGCGTGTTCTCCTTCTTTCCTGTTTTCCCGTATCTGCATTACTGCTTTACCTCCTATTTTACTACAGGAATTCTTTGATTCCAAGGAAAAATCACACAAACCATTTTTATTGTAGATCTCCAGCCAGCTCCTGCATCAGATGATGTACCGTAGTAATCTCGTGAATCCGTCCCGTATTCGCCCCACAGAATACCAGGCCGTTTTCCACATCCCCACGCACGGCATCGATCAACGCTTTCGTAATACAGTAAGGAACTTTCTGCGGACTGCATTTTTCCAGACAGTTGTAACATTTACTGACTGGCAGCTTTGCGCGCTTTACACGATCGATAAACTTATTGCGCAATGCACGTCCCGGCATACCGACCGGGCTTTGGATAATCTCGATATTTTCCTCACTGGCGTGAATATACGCCTCCTTGTATGCCTCCGATGCATCACATTCTTCGGTTGCGACAAAGCGGCTGGCAATCTGCACACCATCCGCGCCGAGATCCAGCGCATGCGAAATATCTTTCTGATCAAATATCCCGCCGGCCACAATGACCGGAATATTTTTCTGATACCGCTGTTCGTATTCCTTTTTGCAGTCGATAATCTGCCGGATCTCTCCGTCAAAATTAATAGCATCCATATGCGCCAGCTGTTCATTGGAAAATCCCAGATGCCCGCCGGCCTTCGGTCCCTCCACTACAATAAAGTCCGCCGTGCGGTCATAGCGGTGCGCCCACATCTTCAATATCAGCTGTGTTGCACGCTTCGAGGATACAATCGGAGCAATCTTTGTCCGGCAGGTTTTGCTGACAAGCTCCGGCAGATTCATGGGAAGCCCGGCTCCACTGATAATCACATCTGCCCCTGCCGCAACTGCTGCCTGGACATGCTCTTTGTAATGCTTTAATGCAACCATAATATTGACACCCACAAGTCCGTTTCCACAGGCAAGTTCCTTTGCTTTCCGGATATGTTTTTTGATGGCTTTTAAGTTACAGCCTGCCTGATCATTCTCGAAGCCTTCTTCATCGTAGCCGATCTGCGCAGTAGAAATGATACCGACACCGCCCTCCTTTGCCACAGCTCCTGCCAGATGACTTCTGCTGATTCCTACCCCCATGCCACCCTGGATGATCGGAATTTTTGCAATCAGATCCCCGATCTGCAGTTGTTTCAACTTTGATGTATATGTGCTTATCATGCACGTTTCCTCCATATTTCAAAATTGTTTGACTATCAAACAATTTTCAGTATATGGCAATGTGGTTTCTTTGTCAACATGTATTTGTTTTCATTTCTTTTATACGTAGTTTTATTTACTACTTTCATATCTGATATTTCTTCTAAATGCAAAAACCGTGGGTTTCCGATTTCACTGAAATCCTGAAAACCCACGGTATCTGGCATGTCGTCTTATCCTCTATCGTGCATTTGCCGGCTCCACGTTGACCGACTTTCCTTTGATCTTTACATTTTTCATGGCTTTTAATACATCTTTTCCATACTCCTGCGGCACCTCGACAAATGTGTAATTATCATACATGTCAATTGCCCCCACAAGTTTGCCCGGAATCTTTGCCTCTCCGGCTACAGCCCCAAGAATATCCCCTGGGCGGATCCGCTGGCTCTTTCCGATGTTAATGAACAGACGTACCATCCCTTCCTCGGCTCCGGTATCTCCTGCTAATGCATCATCAAATTCGTGATCCTCCTTTGATAATTCCACTCCGCCGATTGCCTGTTTTAAAAACGCAGCTGCAATATCCATCGCTGTATAATCAGAGTTGTTCACCTGCTGCTCTATCAGTTCAATCATATCGCGCAGATCTCCGTCCTCGATAATCTGTCCGATGCCGTCAAGAATCTTATCCGCCTTGATCGCTGCCACATCATCCGAAGATGGGATTGGCTGCGCCTTGATCTTTGTCTTGCAATAGCGCTGGATCTCTTTGAGTTTGTATACTTCCTTGCCCTTAACGAAATTAAACGCTTTTCCGGTACGGCCGGCGCGTCCGGTTCTTCCGATCCGGTGCACATAATATTCATTGTCCTGTGGCAGGTCATAGTTGAATACCGCTTCAACATCATCCACATCAATTCCACGCGCTGCGACATCGGTTGCAATCAAGATATCTGTTTTCCCATTTCGGAATTTTTTCATCACTCGGTCACGCTGCACCTGTTTCATATCGCCATGAATTCCCTCTGCTGCATAGCCGCGCCCCTGTAATTCCGATGCCAGTTCATCCACCATGCGCTTGGTATTACAAAATACCAGCGAAAGCTTTGGATTATAATAATCCAGCAGGCGTGTCAGCACTTCCATCTTATCATTTCTGCGCACATCATAATAATACTGGTCAATATTTGGAACCGTCAGTTCTTTCTTCGTCACCTTAATCGTAGTCGCATCATGCTGGAATTTTCTTGTGATTTCCAGAATCGGCTTTGGCATAGTTGCCGAAAAAAGTACGGTCTGCCGGTCTTCATCCGGGATATAGGATAAAATTGTTTCTATATCCTCGCGGAATCCCATATTAAGCATCTCATCCGCTTCATCCAGCACAATCGTGTTAATATAATCACAGCGAATGGTTTTGCGGCGCAGATGATCCATCACACGCCCCGGTGTTCCGATGATGATGGTTGCCCCACCTTTTAATGCCTTGATCTGACGGGAAATATCCTGCCCTCCATAAATGGGAAGCACTTTGATCCCATGCATATATTTTGCAAGTTTCCGGATTTCTTCCGCACTCTGGATGGCCAGTTCTCTTGTCGGAGAAAGTACGATTGCCTGCGTTTTTTTATTATTAGGGTCCACTTTCATCAAAAGAGGGATTCCGAAAGAAGCCGTCTTTCCGGTCCCGGTCTGTGCCTGGCCAATCACATCTACCCCACTCATCACAACCGGAATCGCCTGTGACTGGATAGGTGTTGCCTCTTCAAATCCCATCTCTTTGATTGCCCGCAGAAGCTGCGGATATAACCCTAATTCTTCAAATTTAACTGTTTCCATTTTCATCCTTTTCTTTTTGCCAGGTTTCGACTGCCATGCCGTTACAATGTGGTTCCCATGGTCACGTCTTCAGTTTCATCAAGCCCCCCTACACAATAATTGTTCCGGCTGAATTTCTTCACCCGGTAAAGCATATTATCTGCTGCATGCAAAAAATCCCAGCTGCGGTTTCCCTTGCGCGGGATTCCCCAACAGACTCCCTGCGAAATCGTCACTACCGGAAGTGCCTTGGAAAACCGGTGCTCCATTTCCAGTGCAAGTACACGTCTGCGCAGCTCCTCTGCATAGGAAACTGCCTGTTCCCATGTCACATTCGCATAGATAATGACAAACTCATCCCCTCCATACCGTGCACAGAATCCTTCCGCTTCCTCCACCAGATTACGGATTGTATTTGCGATACTTACCAGACACCGGTCTCCTTCCTGATGTCCGTAATTATCATTATATTCCTTAAAATAATCAATATCGAGTATTTCCATCGCAACCGGAATATCATTCTCCTGCGAATAGGCAAACACCTCTTCTGCATAATCATTCAGACGGAACCTGTTTGCCATACGCGTCAACGGATCCTGCTCGGAACGCTCCTGTAATACAAGATTCTTTCGTTCCGCCTTCATTCTGGCTTTGCGCATATTTTCCAGATTTTTGCGCAACGTAATCATACTCGAAAGCATGTTGCGCGTCACTACTTCATTCCGTTCAGACAATTCATAGTAAAGCCCTGCCGCCTGCAGATATTCCGCATTCTGGTTATGCTTCCGGTAAAATTTCATCTTCAGGGACAGAACTTTCAGCTGCAGATTAATGATCTTAAAATTCACCACCTGTGGTTCGATTACTTCAATGATACGCCAGAACGATTCATCCTGGTCCGTTTCCAGCAACACCAGACAACAACGGTAATAATCCGAAAAAAAGTCCAGTACCGTCAGATTATCCGGAAGATTCTGATGGATCATCTGAATACTCTCATTCCGCTTCTGTACATCTCCCATCTTGTGATAATAAATTACATCCACGATGTCGATAAACAGCCGCTCTGTAAGGGCAATCTGTTCCCAGCCATCTTTATGCAGATACTCCAGATATGGTTTTGCTTCCTCCAGACGATCCTGCAGGATCAGACATTCTGCCATATTTCCATAAAAAGCATACATATAAAAATTATACTTTTCATCCTTCTGTTTTGTCTGCAAAATCTGATAAGCTTCTAAAAAAGAATTCTCGGAATCTGCATAATGCCCACACTCCAGATACAATAACCCAATATTGATCAGAATCATAATCTTTTGCATTGGAAGATCATATGTATCACTGTCCTTAAGACCATTCATATAATAGTCAAGCGCAAGCGATGGATTTCCTCTGCTCATGGATGCGATTCCCAGAAAATTGTAACAACGCACCACAAGTTCCCATTCCTCTGCACGGTCCAGATACGTCAGTGCCTCTGTCATCATATGGAAAAAATGTGCTCCGTCATTTAATTCATAATAGATTTCCCCACCATAAAAGAAACCGAATCCCATCAGCTTTGGATCATCTGTTTCCCGTCCATACGCTATGATATCCCGACAGCATTCCAACACCACGTCCGCATTGGTTTCCCGATTTTCCAGAACTGTATGAATCCACTGTTGTACGGTTGTATTGTACTGGTTAAATTCCATATTTTATCCCTCTTAAGCTGAGATACCTCTTGATTATGTACGGTTTTTTCGCATAAAGCTCCAAAACCGTTTACATTTTATTGTATTAGAAAAAACTATGAATGTCAATCCAGCGTATCCATCGCCATCTGCGGAAGATATTCTTTCGGATCCACAGCTTTTCCATCTTTTTTCAGCTGAAAATAGACGTTACTGCCTTCGGTTGTATAATATTTTGTCGGCTCACTGACATATCCCAGCACCTGACCAGCTTCCGGCGTATCCCCTTTTGCAAAATTCAGTTCCTTCAACTGTCCGTAAACCGCAGCATATCCGTCACCCAGATCCTGTATCACTGTACATCCGGTTTCTTCATTTTCCTGAATATCCGTTATTTTTCCCGTTGCCATTGCAAACACTTTATCATTGACATTGCCACTGATCACCATGGCAGGATTGCATCGGTACTGCTCTAACGTGGGAAAATAAATGGTGGAATCCATGCTGTAATCCAGAAGAACATCTCCCTCAATTGGCCAGACCGCAGAACTCTTGTCAAAATGCTGTGTCACGGTGGCTGCTGTCTCTACTGTTTTTTCTTCGTCCTGTTTCTTCTCTTCCTCCTGCTGTGTTTCTTCCTGTTTCATTTTTTCCTGCTCTGCCAGCTTTAACGCTTGTTCTTCCGCTTTTTTCGTTGCATCTTCCACACTTATTTCCGGTTTCACTTCATAGGAAGCCGGTGCCTCCTGCTGGGTCTGTGCCGCAATTTCCTGTTCTGCTTCCCTGCGTTCTTTTCCTTTATCCGTGGCATATACACTGACAAATCCAATCACTCCCGCTACCAGACACGCGACAGTAGCTATATACTGTTGTTTTCTCATTTGGCTTACCTCCATCATCATTTCGTTTTATGGTCTTTGATGATAGTATGGACTGCCCACGCTGTTTTTATACAGCACTCCTGTGATCATAAATAATATTGGAGAGCTGTGCAAACTGCTCTAAAGAAAGTGCCTCTCCACGAATATTAACCGGTACGCCAAGTTTCTCAATACATGCCTGCAGTTCTTCTTTCGGAAGACCGAATGCACCATAATTGGCAAGCCCGTTTGCCAGTGTTTTCCTGCGCTGATTGAACGATGCCCGGATCACCTGAAACAGCAGTTTTTCGCTTTTTACGGTAACCGGCGGCTCACTATGACGTGTCAGACGGATCACGGCACTGCCGACTTTCGGCTGCGGCATAAAACAGCTTGGCGGAACATTGACTACGATTTCCGGTTTTGCGTAATATTGCACCGCCAGGGAAAGTGCGCCATATTCCTTGCTTCCCGGTCCTTCCTGCATACGATCCGCTACTTCTTTCTGTACCATGATCGTGATACTGTCGATCGGCACATGGCTTTCAAACAATCCCATGATGATCGGAGTCGTAATGTAATACGGAAGATTTGCAACGACCTTGATCGGTTTCCCGTTATTTTTTTCTTCCGCAAGTTTTGAAATATTTACTTTTAAAATATCTTCATTCAATACATCCACATTATTATATTCCGAAAGCGTATCTTTTAGAATCGGAATCAGATTGATATCTATTTCCACTGCCACTACCGCGCGTGCCGCCTCACAGAGATATTGTGTCATGGTTCCGATTCCCGGACCGATTTCCAGCACAAAATCATCCTTTGTGATCTGCGCAGCTTCTATAATTTCCTCTAAAATTCCTGTATCAATCAAAAAATTCTGTCCAAATTTTTTCTGAAAATTAAACTGGTATTTCTGCAATACTTCAATAGTATTCTTAGGATTTCCTAATGTAGCCATGTTATTCCTCTCTTTCTATAATCGAAAAAGAGCTGCCTCCGTGGTTTAAGAGACAGCTCTTCGTTTCGTTTTATTATGTGATTAGCCCTGAGCGATTGCTCCAGTTGGGCAAACACCAGCACATGTACCACAATCAACACAACTATTTGCATCGATCTCGTACTGGGAAGCACCTGCAGAGATTGCTCCTACAGGACACTCGCCTGCACATGTACCACAGCTAACGCATGAATCAGAAATAACGTATGCCATAATAAAATCCTCCTTATGAATAATGATCATTATTGCCTTATTGGCTTAATGGTATTCTAGTACAAACCCGTCCAAAGCGCAAGCATTTCGGCAAATGTATTTAATTTGATGCATGATCATAAGAAAAATTTTATCGTTCCAGATTTGCAAACTTCGTGTATTCCGGCAGCCATGCGAGGTTCACCGTACCGATCGGACCATTACGCTGTTTGGCGATAATGATTTCTGAAATTCCTTTCAGTTCAGTATCCTTGTTATAATAATCATCACGATAAATAAACATCACGACATCGGCATCCTGCTCGATCGCTCCGGATTCTCGCAGATCGGAGAGCATCGGACGATGATCCGGTCTCTGCTCGACTGCACGGGAAAGCTGGGACAAAGCAAGCACCGGTACATTCAGTTCACGGGCAAGTGCTTTCAGGGAACGGGAGATGTCCGAAATCTCCTGCTGCCGGCTGTCTGTACTCCTGCCGGACCCAGACATCAACTGCAGATAGTCAATGATGATAAGTTTCAGATCATGCTCCAGCTTATATTTACGGCATTTACTGCGCATCTCGGAAATACTGATTCCCGGCGTATCATCAATGATCAGTTCGGAATCCCCTATGATTCCGGCTCCTTCGACGAGTTTCGCCCAGTCAGCATCCGACAGATTACCGGTACGAAGTGCCTGTGCATCTACACGGGATTCCAGGGAGAACAGTCGGTTTACCAGCTGCTCCTTCGACATTTCCAATGAAAATATCGCCGTGCACATGTTTTCATGAAATGCCACATACTGTGCAATGTTTAAAACAAACGCTGTCTTTCCCATAGACGGACGGGCTGCAATCAATACCAGATCCGATGGCTGTAATCCTGCTGTCCGGTAATCCAAATCAATAAACCCTGTCGGTATTCCCGTAACATTTCCGTCCTGCTGTGACGCTTTTTCAATCTTTTCCAGTGCGTTCATGACAACCTGACGAATCGGCACATAGTCTCCACCGGTACGGCTTGACAACAATGCAAAAATATCATGTTCGGTCTTATCCAGAACACTTTCGAGCGATTCTTTGCCCGCATAGCACTCATTCTCTATCTCTTCCGTGACCCGGATGAGTTTCCGCTTCATGGAATTTTCTTTTACAATATTACAATAATATTTGACATTCGCGGATGTCGGAACCGCACGCACCAATTCTCCAACGAATTCCAGACTGGAGACTTCCTGTGGTACATCCTTTTCCTTGAGTTTATTCTGCAGTGTAACCAGATCCACCGGCTGTCCGCTGCTGTACAATTCGATCATCGCATCAAAGAGAATTCCATACTGCTTGTGATAAAAATCTTCCTGCAGAAGGATCTCCATGGCTGTTACAATGGCATCCTGATCCATGATCATGGAACCAATGACCGACTGCTCGGCTTCCAGACTGTTCGGCATCACCCGCTTGATCAGCGTTTCTTCCAAGCGAACTTCCTCCTATTCCTCAACAACCTGAACACGCAGTGTTGCGGTTACCTTTGGATGAAGCTTCACCGGAATCTCATAAGTTCCAAGAGCCTTGATGGATTCGCCCAGCTGCATCTTCTTTTTATCCAGATCCAGCCCTGCCTGCTCTTTTGCAGCCTGTGCAATTTCCTTGGTGGAAACAGACCCGAAAATACGTCCGCCCTCACCGGATTTGATCTTTACAACAACTTTCTTTGTTCCGATCTCCTCCGCCAGTTCCTTTGCGTGCTCTAAATTTTCAGCTGCCACTTTGTCTGCATGCTGATTCTGCAATTTGAGGTCATTCAGATTCTTTGTCGTTGCCTCTACTCCAAGTTTCTTCGGCAGAATTGCATTGCGTGCATAACCGTCACTCACATTTACGATTTCGCCCTTTTTTCCAAGAGCTTTCACATCCTGTAATAAAATTACTTTCATTCCTGTATATCTCCTTCTTCAAGCATTTCATCAATCGTCCGCATAATGGCATGTTTTGCCTCGGAAATCGTACATCCCGTCAACTGTGCACCGGCCACATTCAAATGACCGCCGCCACCCATTCGTTCCATGATTAACTGTACATTAATTTCATCAATAGAACGTGAGCTGATGTATATTTTTCCTGCGTACTCTGTCAGCACAAAAGATGCCTTGATTCCTATAATATTGAGCAGTTCATTTGCGGCCTGTGCACCGACAATTGTCGGACTTTCCACGTCCTCACTCGGACAGACAGAAATTGCAAATGCCCCACGGTAAACTTCCGCATGGCGCACAGCCTCTGCACGGGCCTTATAACATGCCATATCATTACGCAGCATCTTACGCACACGGGTCACTTCTGCCCCGGAACGTCTGAGGTATGCTGCCGCCTCAAATGTACGGACACCTGTTTTTGTCATAAAGTTATTGGTATCAATCAAAATACCTGCATAAATGCAGTCTGCCTCTGCCGGAGAAAGCTTAAATCCTTCCTGGAAATACTGTAAAACTTCTGCTACCATCTCACAGGCAGAAGACGCATACGGCTCAATATAGGACAGAAGCGGATTTTCAATCACTTCGCTGCCCTGACGGTGATGGTCAAATACAACAATTGTATCGGTACGCGTAAGCAGTTCCGGGCATTCCGTATAACTTGGACGGTTCGTGTCCACCACCATAACAAGGGAATTGCGGCTTACCTCTTCAATCGCAATCTCACTATTGATAAACATGTCTTCCGGATATCCTTTTTCCGGAGTAAAACATTCCATAAGCGGCCGGATGGAAGTTGTTGGCTCATTGATCACGATCTGTGCCTTTTTTCCAAGCACACGGGCTGCACAAAAAATTCCAATCCCTGCACCAAGGGAATCGACATCTGTCAGGCTGTGCCCCATGATAATCACGTTCTCACGGCTCTCAATAATTTCATGCAGCGCATGTGCCTTAACCCTCGCTTTTACACGGGTGTTGCGCTCCACCTGTTTTGCCTTGCCTCCAAAATATGCAATGTCCTCACCATTTTTGACAACGACCTGATCCCCACCTCGTCCGAGTGCCAGATCAATTGCCGCACGTGCCTGCTCATAGTTCTCGTTATAAGAAGTCCCCTTGATACCGACACCGATACTCAGCGTAACCGCCATCTCATTGCCAACTTTGACCGTCTTGACATCTTCAAGTACACTGAACCGGTCATCCATAAGCTTCTGTAAATATTTATACTTAAATACTACAAAATACTTGTCTTTTTCGATTTTGCGGACAAGCGCGTCCATCTTTGAGAAATACTGGTTCACTTTTCGATCGACAAGCGCAATCAGAAGCGAACGCTTCACATCCTCGATACTGTCAAGTGCTTCGTCATAGTTATCAATATAAACAAGTGCCGATACCTGCTTCTGATCCAGATTTTCCTGCTTGCAATGCTGCAGTTCGGTCTCATCAAACAGATACAGTGCCGTCAGGAATTCATCGGAATCCTTCACGTCAATTTCCTTGCTCTCCTCCATGATATCGTCAAAATAAATACGATTCAGGGAAATCCGGAAAATGCGCTCCTTTTTTTCAATCGTAATATTCTGTGCATCTTCGTGTTTCTGAAGAAACTCACGGGTAATATTGGAAAAAAGGGTTGTAATTGATTTATGATAGTTTCTCCCCACTCCCGTCAGCTCGGAAAAGCGTTCATTCACCCAAAGAATTTTTCCTGTATAGTCCAACAGCGCATATGGAATTTCAAACTCATTCAAAAGTTTTTTCTGTACCGTTGCATACTGTGTGGCAAAATTGATAATCTCATTTGCAAGCCGCGGTCTGGTATTATAATATAATCCCAGTTCCAGTACAAAATAGATAGCAATAAATACCGTCAGCAAAAAGCCTGCCGTCACATCGTAAAAATAAAGCCCCACATCTGCGAGTGTCATCGGGATCGTCAGCCACAATGGCCAGCAGAGATACGATCTCAGTTTTCCCTTAAACCGAACCTTTGATTTCATTTACGCTCCTGTTCTTTCCACATCATCGCCCAACTGTGGAATATACCCCCACATCAATAATCTATAGTATAACATTTTCCCTGTGCAAAATAAAGACCTTACTGAGATAACAAAAACTGCCCCATTTTCATGGAGCAGTTTCGTCCAATGCATCACAGATGTATCTGTGTTATCCGTTTTCTTTTGCAATTTCCACAATGGATTTGCTCAGTCCTGCAATCCCCTGAATATCCGATGGGATAATAATCTTGGTTGCCTGACCGTCTGCTGCCTTGGCAAATGCCTCCAGACTCTTAATCTGAAGTACCGCATTATCCGGAGCAGCTTCTTTGAGCATACGCAGACCATCTGCATTGGCCTGCTGGATCTTTAATGTAGCCTCTGCCTGACCTTCGGCTTCCTTGATGGTTGCTTCCTTCTGTGCCTCGGCACGCAGGATTGCAGCCTGTTTTTCAGCCTCTGCATCGAGAATTGCAGACTCCTTATTTCCTTCTGCAACCAGAATTGTAGATTTTTTCTCACCTTCTGCACGCAGAATGGCTTCACGCCGCTCGCGCTCTGCCTTCATCTGTTTCTCCATGGCATCCTGAATTGCCTTTGGTGGAATAATGTTCTTTAACTCCACACGATTTACTTTGATACCCCACGGATCTGTTGCCACATCCAGCGTTGCACGCATCTTGGTGTTGATGGTCTCACGCGATGTCAGTGTCTCATCCAGTTCCAGATCACCAATGATATTACGAAGCGTCGTAGCAGTCAGATTTTCAATTGCCATGATTGGATTTTCCACACCGTATGCATACAGCTTTGGATCCGTGATCTGAAAATATACAACCGTATCAATCTGCATTGTTACGTTATCTTTTGTGATTACCGGCTGTGGTGGGAAATCAACCACCTGTTCCTTCAACAATACCCTTTTTGCAATACGGTCAATAAACGGCACCTTAAAATGCAGCCCTACCGACCATGTGGTAAGATACCCTCCAAGTCTCTCCACAACTACCGCATGCGCCTGTGGAACAATTTTCACACAGTTCACAATAACGACCAATGCAATGATCACTACAATGAGAATTACAACAGGCATAACTTTTTCCTCCTTTACCTATACCTTTTCTACTATAAGTTTGACACCACTGATTGCCAGAATTTTTGCTTCTTCTCCCGGTTCAATGATCTCATTATCATTACGGGTACGTACCGTCCACTCCTGTCCATGAACAACTGCCATCCCGGTCTGATCCATATTACTGACGCGCTCGGAAATCCGTATATTTTCCCCAATCAGGCTATCCGCGTTTGTTCTTTGCATTTTGGCATTTACATATTTACGCGCCCACGGTCTTGTCGCAGCAAGCAAAAGAATGGATACCACTAAGAATACCAGAAACTGCACCACCGGATTTACCCCTGCCATTGCCATAACCAGTGCCGCAAGTGCACCTGCGGCAAACCATATGCACGTTAGTCCGATTGTTGCAAGTTCTCCCAGAACAAACACAATCAAAAGTACTATCCAAAGCAATTCATACGGATTCATCGCTCTTATAATTATCATAGACTCTCCCTCTTTTCTGCCACTTTTTTATTTTGGCGAATGCACAGAATACATACCGGCATTTTCCATCCGGATCACAAATGCTTTTGCAAATCCGGCTGCTTTTGCATAATGCTGAATCTGTGGCTGTTGCACCAGTTTTAAGTCCCATCCGTGCATCTGCACGATTTTTGACACGATGGAAAGACCCAGTCCGCTTCTCCCATCGCTTACCCGCGCTTTGTCCCCACGCGTAAAAGGATCAAACAAATGCTGCGCCTGCTCCTCCGGAATCAGAATTCCGCTGTCTGCCACCAATACATAAATCCGCTCCAGCTCCCTATAAGCAAACAGTCCGATTCTTGTTCCCTTTGAATTGTGCTGCATGGCATTTGTCAGAAGGTTTGTCACTACCCGGGATAACTGAAGTTCATCCGCCCAGACCGGTATCGTTTCCTCCGGAATATCTGCTGTCAGTGTCATTCCGTTTTCTTCCATCTCTGCATACAGCATTGCCGCATTTTCTCTGAGAAGTTCACACAAATCAAGTGTTTTTCCATTTAATGCAAACCCTTCACTATCCAGTTTTACATATTCAAACAGCAAATTGATCAGATTTCCGATCCGAACCGATTTATTCTGGATGGCGTTCAGATATTCCTGCTGTTTTTCCGGTTCCTGTACCATATGATCCGCCAATGCTTTTGCGTAACCGGATACGGTCGTGACCGGTGTCCGAAGATCATGTGCGATATCGGAAAGCATCAGATTCCGCTTGCGGTCAAACTCTCTCTGCTGCTGTTCGCGCTCCTCCTGGATCTGATGAAACTCCGCCATCACAATCCGCGCGAACGTTATCGCACCCAAAATATAAGGAAGCAGCATACACACCATTAACAGCAGAAGAACCACAAACAGCAGGATGGCTTTCCATCCTTCCATCTCCTGTACGACGACGGAACTCCTTGTCGCCGGAAGTGCATTGCCCAGCCAGTCCTGTAACCTTTCCCCTGTCCACTGCATCATTCCCTGCAGCGGTGATGGCAAAAGCATCCGGACGGCATTTACTATCAGCAATAACAGAACACATATGATAAAAATAAACAGATCCGTCTTTCCAACGGATGACTGCCTCTGGTAATCCGGGAAAAAAACTTTCATCACCACAGGCATAACCGCCTGGCTGATCAAAAAACTGATCAGCGACTGTGCAACTGTCACCAGTACAAGGATATAAATAAACCGTTTGATCAAAAATGCCTGTAAATCACGCATTGCTATTTCTCCAGCCGATAGCCCAATCCGCGGATGGTTCGAATATAAGCTGCCGGGTCTTCATCAAGTTTTGCCCTCAGCTTGCTGATGCAGACCATAATATTATTGTCTGCAACCACATAAGTGTCACCCCATCCCTGTTCATAGATCTGTTGTTTGGTAAACACTTTTCCCGGATGCTTCATAAATAACTCCATGATCCGGTACTCTACCGAAGTCAGTTCAATCGGTTCTCCATTTTTTTTGAGTACGCAGCCTTCCGGATCCAGTTCCAGATCCCGGACGGTCAGTATACCGGATGACAGTTCCGCTGTCCCCAGCGCATAAAACCGACGGATATTTGAATTGACACGTGCTACTGCCTCCAAAGGATTGAACGGTTTTGCCAGATAATCATCTGCCCCGAGATTTAACCCCAGAATCTTCTCGGAATCCGCATCCTTTGCCGAAAGTATCATAACGGGAATATTGCTTGTTTTACGTAATTCCTGCAACACATGGTATCCGTCCATCTCCGGCATCATAATATCCAGCAGACACAGATCCACATGTTCTTTCTTTAGCAGTTCCAGTGCCTGCTTCCCGTTTTCTGCCTCAATAATCTGATAATTTTCATTTTCCAGATACAGCCGGAGAAGCGTTCGTATCTCCGGCTCATCATCTGCAATTAAAATCGTATAATTCATACATTCTCCTGCCGGAAAGGTGAATTCACCGGATCCGCCTGCTGTGTAAATCCGTTTGAACCAGCCGGGTTTGCATAGCACAGTGCCTCATACAGTGCGGCATGTGTTGCATTCACATATGGTGACACATAAAAGACTGCAAGAATTCCAAGTGTCAGTCCGGATAAAATGTACCATCCGATAAAGGACAGATCCAAAACAAATGCTTTCCATTTCTGTCCCTGCATCATACGCTTGCTTTCCGCGAATGCCTGCTCTTTGGTCATCTGTGGGTTATCTGCCAGAAGGTACGGAATCATCATATATTCATATGCCTTTACAATACCCGGAATGATAAAAAGCAATGACCATAAAACCGTAAACAGATCACGGAAAAACATTGTCTTTGCAACATTCCTGTAATTATTGTCAAATCCATATCCAATGTTCCCAATCTGTGCCGGCTCATTTAAGTTGCGGATAAAGAATCTCCTGCATCCGACCTCAAACGGATTTATGATAAATACATCAACCAGAAGTATAAGGACAAAAATCACCAGAAAAACAACTATGAATATGCCGATGGCGATCGCTGCTGCGACCATACCGCCCATCACTCCCCTGTTTCCTGCTTTCAGTCCGTCCTTAAAGCCTTCTTCAAGCCCAGCCTCAAAATCACGCAGTGAACCATCATCACTGTCATAACCGCTGTCATAATCATAGGAACTGCCTGCCTGATTCTCCGATCCATGTAAGGACTGGGTTGCACTGCTGAGGTTGCCCGAAGCAGCTCCGCTTCCCCCTGCAATCAGTGTCAGCAACAGGCTGATCAGAATACATTTCCAATAATTTCGTTTAAATGTTGCTTTCGCCCTTCCCTTTAATTGTGCGCGACTCCACATATCAAATTCCTCCATTTCCTTTTGATGATATCATCATAACACCAAATCCTTATCTTAAAAATCGCTGCACCTTAACGTTACCTTAACAATATGTATTTAATTTGCCTGTTTCTTCTTCGGCAAAAGAAGGCTCAACAGAAGGGAAACAACAAACACTCCTGCCACGGCATTTCCATTGAAGATATCTCCCACTTCTTTCGGAAATGCGGAAAAGAAGTTGCCGGATGTCTGTGTCAGACCAACTCCGATACAAAATGAAAGGGAAACAATAATCATTGTACGGTCATTGAATTCGCAATTTTTCAGCATTTTAATTCCCTCATACATGATCGAACCAAACATCATAACGGTACATCCGCCAAGCACTGCCTGCGGCAGAGAGTTAAAAAACGCTCCGAGAGGCGGAAACAAAGAAGCAAGAATTAAAATCAGTGCTCCGATAAAGAGCGTAAACCGGTTGATCACCCTTGTCATGGTAACCAGTCCGACATTCTGGCTGAACGATGTCAGTGGCAGGCATCCAAAGCATCCGGAAATTGCACTGGAAAATCCATCCACGGCAAGCGAGCCCTGCAATTCTTCCATTTTGAGATCACGTCCAAGTGCTCCGGTACACACAGCGGTTGTCGCGCCGGTTGTCTCTGCTGCAGAAACCAGAAAGACAATCGCAATTGTGAAAAAGGCTCCAAGATTAAATACCGGCTTGTGACTGGTAAAAAATACAAGTTTCGGAATGCTGAAAAATCCTACCTGGTCAATGGTCTCCTGAATTCCGGAGAAATCCACCATAGGTGCAATCCCTGCAACCGTAAATATAATAGAAAGAATATATCCGAAAATAAGTCCTACCAGAATATTCAGATTCTTATAAACGCCCTTTAACACATATCTGGACACCAGACACACGATAAGTGTCAGGGCTCCTACCAGCAGACTTCCGAGAAATGTAAAACTGACGCCCATTACGATCGGCAGTTTCGAGCCAATTTTCCAAATCGGATATAACTGCATGCAGGTTCCGATTCCCGCAGCAAACATCGCACACTGCAGAATCTGTGTAATTTCCGCTGCCGTAAGGTGTTCCCCACTGCCCCTGACCAGAGCTGCACTGCAGACGATCAGGACAGGTGCCAGATTTGCTACAAACATGGCAAGCACATGTTGAAGTCCAAACGGAATCGCTTTTCTCATGTATAGACAAAGACAGTTTATCATCTTATTGCCCATAGTGTCAAACAGGATTTCCCGGTTGCGATATAATTATCATCTGTGCTATACTATGAACAATTAGCGTGTGAAAGCGTACAAAAGAGGAGGATTTATTTATGACATCTGCACAAATATGCATCATGATTGCCATTATCGTCTACCTTATTGGTATGATCTATATTGGTTTCCGATGTTCCAAGAAAAACAACAGTACTGACGATTTCTATCTGGGCGGCAGAAAACTCGGTCCTTTCGTAACCGCGATGAGTGCCGAAGCTTCCGACATGAGCAGCTGGCTTCTGATGGGACTTCCGGGTGTTGCTTACCTCACCGGAATTTCAAATGCCGGATGGACTGCAATCGGACTGGCTGTTGGTACATACATTAACTGGCTGATCGTTGCCAAACGTATCCGCCGCTATACGCACACCTGCAACAATTCCATTACCATCCCATCGTTCTTCAGCAACCGCTATCGCGATGAAAAAAAGATGCTGCAGGTCATTGCTGCTATTTTTATTGTTATCTTTTTTATTCCTTATACGGCCTCGGGATTTGCCGCATGCGGAAAACTTTTTTCCAGCTTATTCGGGGTAAATTATCTGACCGCCATGATCATCAGTGCTATCGTAATTGTGGCATACACGACACTTGGCGGATTTCTTGCCGCTTCCACAACGGACTTTATCCAGAGTATCATCATGTCGGTTGCTCTGATTGTAGTTCTGATCTTTGGTGTAGAAACTGCCGGCGGTATCGGTGCCGTTATCCACAACGCCTCCGAGCTTCCGGGATATCTTTCCATGACACTTTCCTATGATGTAAACACCGGAAAGGCCGCTCCTTACAGTGCCCTGACCATTGTTTCCACTGCCGCATGGGGACTTGGATATTTCGGTATGCCGCATATCCTGCTCCGTTTTATGGCAATCGAAGATGAGAAAAAACTGAAACTGTCCCGCCGGGTTGCAACCATCTGGGTCGTAATCTCCCTGTTTGTTGCTGTCTTTATCGGTGTGATCGGTTATACCATGAGCAAAGTTGGCGCACTGGAAACGCTGACCGGATCAAATTCCGAAACCATTATCGTTAAAATTTCCGCCCTGCTCTCCCAGCACGGTGTGATATTTGCCCTGCTTGCGGGTGTGATTCTCGCCGGCATTTTAGCTTCCACCATGTCCACTTCGGACTCGCAGCTGCTGGCTGCATCTTCTGCGGTTTCTTCCGACATTCTCGGTGCTTTCCGCAAAGATTCTTCCAACAAAAACGGAAGCATGGCAGCCGCAAGAATTACACTCCTTGTAATTTCTGTCGTTGCCGCATTCATTGCCAGAAATCCGGACAGTTCCGTATTCGCCATCGTTTCTTTCGCCTGGGCTGGATTCGGTGCCGCATTCGGACCGGTTGTTCTGTTTTCCCTGTTCTGGAAACGTACCAACAAATGGGGCGCACTTGCCGGTATGATCTGCGGAGGCTGCATGGTATTTATCTGGAAATACCTGGTCCGCCCACTCGGTGGTATCTGGAACATCTATGAACTGCTTCCTGCATTCCTGATTGCCTGTGTCGCAATTGTAATTGTCAGCCTGCTGACACCAAAGCCATCCAAAGAAATTGAAGAGGAATTTGACCGGGTTGCACAGATGAAATAAATCTTTATTTTGTATACCAAAAATGTCGGTAGATATCTGACAGATATCTACCGACATTTTTAATTCTTATTTTCAGTTATGCTGTGATCCTAGCGGCGGATCTTTACAGACTTCACACTGCTGTATGGGCTGTAATACTTTGTTCCATCTACCGTAACATAGCTGCGGATCTTGTAATAATAAGTTCCTTTGGTGAGTTTTGCCCTTGTATAAGACTGCATCTCGCCATCTTTTGTAGCCGCAATTTTCTTGTATCCATAATCATAGGCTCCCTTGGAGCGGTAGATTTCATAGCCGGTAACGGAAGTACCTGGCAGCCATGTGATACGGACTTTTGATCCGTGTGCACGCAATCTTGTGATAACCGGCTTCTCTGGCTTAATAATAAAGCTTGTCTTTGCAGATCCCGTATAATTACCGGTTCCCACTACCATAACAGTAGCTTTTCCCGGTGCACCATTGTCACTGTAATTCAGATAGTAATCCGAACCCTCTTTTAAAACAATGTTATTTAATGTAACGGTAACTTCCGGTTTTACGGAAGATCCCTTATAACTTTGTGTTGCAATTTTGCTGATCACTGCATTTGCAAGATTATTGGATGAAACCGTTGTATTTCCGTTTCCATGATTTACAATACGGAAATAAACCGTCCGGCTTCCATAATAATTTCCGATTCCGTTAATTGTAACGGATGCAGTACCGATATTGCGGTTGTTGCTGTAAGTAAGTGTATAATCTCTTCCCTCGTACAGATAGCCGCCATTCAGCCATACCGATACAGACGGACGAATATCATATCCGGTGTATGTCTGATCAACGATTGTACCTACCGAAGCATTTGGAATATAGTACGAATATGTATTATTGCTGTTATTGGTTCCTGTTACCTGAACCGGAATCTGCAGAGGAATTCTTCCATCCGGACGGTTCAGTGTAAGTGTTGTGGAACCTGCAGTATTTGCGATCAGTTTTGTTCCGCTGATATAGGCAACCGCAGTATTGGATACATACATATTCAGTCCCTGTACAATCGGACAGTTTGCATTGCCTGGCCAGTGATTCGATACCTTAATGTTTTCATAGCATCCGGATAAATCTTTCGTCTGTCCGACAGACATCTGGATATAGGTTCCAATAGATGACGGAACAACAATCTGATCGGAGGTAATATTGCTTTCCGCAATCTGAATATTGTTTACCGTTGTCGTCTGGTTGTTCGGTGTTGTATAGGATGTTCTGGTTACTGTGTTGGCAAATTCTTCTACCCAGTAATGATATCCATTGTAATATACATGTCCGATTCCGACAGCAGTAAACTGGCTGTTTAACATATTTCTACGCTGTTCCTGTCCGGAATAATTTGCATTGTCTTCCCGCATTGCGTTGTGAAGTGCAGATGCGGAAGAATAATTCACACCGATATTCTCTGCATACACTCCCGCATAGACACCGTTTTCACTGTAAGCAGTATAATAATTTGTGCCATTTGGTCTGGTGTGTGAATACGAAAGTGCAATCTCTGCTGCACGTTTCATGGCTACCTGCTCCAGTGCATAGTCGTAAGTAAGCGGCTGCAGATTATTGCAATATGTCCTGGTATAGTTGTTTGCATCCCAGTACCATGCATCGGATGAATTTCTGCGCATACTGTTGATCATGCCATAGACATTTCTGGCATCCGTCTGTCCGTATGTAACCTGAATACTCACGTTCCGTGTACCTGTTGTTGCAGCCATCACATTGCCCGCATACCCCAGTGGAAGCAGTGAAACAATCAGGACAAACGCAAGCAGACGCCTGAGTGCATTGTGCGTTTTGGTTTTTCTCATAATCTTGATCCCTTCCTTTATTTTAAAATTTTGTTATCCCTATTGTACGCTTTTTAGCGGCTTCCCGCAATGATAATTTCATAAAGTTTGCTTGACAAGCATAACAGAAAAGCTATACTCTAATTAGCAAACAGGTGGGTGCGCAACTCGTTTCTGCGGGCTGTCGTTTTGTCGGGGACACCGTTCGCAATTTCTAGTCTGCCTAAGAGGGAATCTTCGAAACGTTTATTACGCCCACTCCCCATTTGTCTTGATATTTACTTTATTTTCAATATGTCACTCTGTGACTGCGCAAATAGAACCGTGGGCATGCTTATTCGAAGCTTCCCTCTAAGGCAGACACAAAATCGCTCAGACGGTGTCCCCGACAAAACGACAGCCCGCAGAAACGAGTTGCGCAATCACCAATCTAATTAGCAGATGGAGAAGGGAGAAATGACTGACTATGACATATCAGGAATTAGTTTCAAAATTAAAAGATACTTATCAGGAGAAAGATGCTTCCAAAATCAGCGAACATCTTGCCATCCAATTTAACATACAGGGAGAAGCCGAAGGTGCCCTGTATTTGGAAATTGCAAACGGACAGCTTCATGTTGAACCATATGAATATTATGACCGTGACATTTTAGTCACCACTTCAGCTGCCAGTCTGCTCGCACTTGCAGAGGGCAGTCTTGACATTCTCGAAGCTTACCAGAGTGGGAAAATTTCTGCGGAAGGAAATCTTGCAAAAGCATTGCTGTTAAATGAAATTGTCACCGGTTCATCCGAAGCTCCGGCACCAGCGGAATCTGCTCCTGTGGAAGCTCCGGCACCGGAAGAATCTGCTACTGTGGAAACTCCAGCTGGCGAAAATACTCCGGCTGCAAAACCATCCGTTAAAGCACCACGCATGTCCCGGAAGAAAAACAGAAAAAGACATAAATAATCTGTAAACTTCCTTGTGTTTTTCAGACAGCATGTTATGATAATTCATAACATAAGGTTTTTGATATAGGAGGAGTGAAATATATGTCTTTTTTAAACAACTTAGGACAAAAGATCAGTGATGTGAGCCAGACTACCATTAAAAAAACAAAAGATCTGGCAGATACTGCAAAATTAAACTTAAATATCTCCGAGGAAGAACGCAAGATTGATACTGCATACGAACAGATTGGAAAATGGTATGTGGAAAAACATCGCGAAGATGCCGAAGAAGATGTAAAAACCTGGCTGGATGCGATTGCCGTTTCCGAAGCCAGAATTAAGGAATGCCGTGAAAGCATTCACCAGATGAAAGGTGTAGCGATCTGCCCATCCTGCGGTGCAAGCGTGGATGCCGATGCTGCATTCTGCAGTGCCTGTGGACAGAAAATGCCGGAAAAGCCAAAACCGGAACCGGTTAAGGAAGAGGACGTCGAGGTGATTCCTCCGGAACAGCCGTCTGAGGAACCAGCTTCTGAGACCGTGTCGGAAAATGCTTCCGAAACCCCGACTAAATCCTCTGCACCAGATGCTTCAACCGAAGCTTAAAACAGACATGGAAAACAAAAGGAGCTGTCGTGCCGCCGATATTCGCTGGTGCGATAGCTCCTTTTCTAATTTTATTAAAACGAGCTGCGCAATCTCTACTGTTTATACAAACGGGTTATAAAACCGGCTGCCATCATGATAGGTAATCACAAGTGCAACCACGGCAAATCCAAGCACCAGCGCAATACACAGATAATCATTGCGCTGTAACTTTCTTCCCATATACCAGGTACGCTTTCTGTGTTTCCCATATCCACGCAGCTCCATTGCGTTACTGATCGTGTCAATACGGCCGATACTTGTAAAAATGAGCGGGAAAATGATAGAGGCTGTACTCTTAATCCGACTCATCAACTTCGCTTTTCCAGACATCTCGATTCCACGCGCTTCCTGCGCATTTTTAATTTTGTGGAAATCATCCTGCACATCCGGAATATAACGCAGTGCAATTGCCACCGCATAGCCGATGTTGTAACTGATTCCAATACGATTTAACGATGCTGCAAACTCCGACGGATTGGTGGTCACGACAAAAATGAACACCGCCGGGATAATTGTAAAATATTTCAAAATAATGTTCAGCTCATAAAACAGCTGCTCAGCGGTAATCGGATAATGCGCCGAAAGCTGCCAGAGTACATGCTTTGTACCATAAATTTTTGTTCCCTGATCCGGTGCAAAAATAAAAATAGCAAGCACATTGATGACCAGAAAGAACATAATGAACTTAAAAATAGAACCGACCTGTTTCCACTCTGTTTTTGAAATCTTAAACAGAATCAGACTAAGAACCAGCATCACGGCGAGTACACGGGTATCATAAGTAAGCATGCTTGTGATGGACCATGCCAGAAAATAGATCAGCTTTGTGACACCACACAGCCGGTCCATCCAGGTATCTTTTTGCTCATAGGTCAATAACTTTGCCATTACCGCACCGCCCTTTCGTAATTGATAAACCGCTGCACGAACTGGGAAGGATCTTCAATTCCACATTTGACCGCCATCTCATAGAGAGATGTCTGCTTGAGATATGCCGGAGCCGTGATGGTTTCATCCGTCAGCACTTTCGCCGGCGTATCAATCGTCAGCAGCTGTCCATCCGCCACAACAATGGCGCGGTTGGTATATTCCAGCATCAGATGCATATCATGCGTAATCATGATAATGGTCGTTCCCTGTGTCTCATTGATCGTCTTCAAAAACTCCATAATTTCCGTATAATGGCGGTAATCCTGCCCCGCTGTCGGCTCATCCAGAATCAGGATCTCCGGCTTCATGACAAGAATGGATGCAATCGTCACACGCTTCTTCTGCCCGAAACTCAATGCTGAAACCGGCCAGTTCCGGAACTGATACAAACCACAGATTTTCAGTGTCCCATACACACGCTCACGAATTTCTTCTTCTGGAACCCCACGCACCATCAGACCAAGCGCCACTTCCTCATAAATCATGGGTTTTGAAATCATCTGATTCGGATTCTGCATGACGATTCCGATATGCTCCCCACGCTCTTTGACCGAAAGCGGTGAGATATCTTTTCCATTCAGTTCGATTTTTCCGTTGCTTGGCTCGAGGAACCCACAGATCAGATTGGAAAGGGTTGTCTTTCCGGCACCGTTTTTCCCGACAATGCTGATCATTTCCCCTTTTTTCACATCAAAGCTGATATCCGAAAGAATCGCCTTTCCCGGCTGATAAGAAAAATGCAGATGATCCACGTTGAGCACCTTTTCCTCTGCTTCCTGTTTCTGCGGAATCTTCGTTGTCTCAAACCATTCCCGGACCTGCGCTCTGTACGGCTCAAAATTCATGGTCTCCACATGCTGTGGATGATCTTCTGCCGCAATCGTACATCCGGCATGTTTCAGTGCCGTGACATAAAGTGGCTCGCGGATTCCCTGTTCCTTCAGGATATTTCCAGCCAGCAGATCATCCGGTTTCATATCCGCCACAATCGTTCCCTCGCCTACCACAACGATACGGTCCACGTCTTTATAAAGCACATCCTCAAGACGATGCTCGATGATCACGATGGTCTTCTTCTGTTCCTTCTGGATTCGGTCGATCAATGCAATGGCTTTCTTTCCGGTCGCCGGATCAAGATTGGCCAACGGCTCGTCAAACAGCAGAATATCCACATCATCGATCATAACCCCCGCCATGGAAACTCTCTGTTTCTGTCCGCCGGACATCTCCGATGGTGCATGATGCAACAGTTCTTTTACCTCTACAGTCTCTGCCACATCGTCTACTTTGCGAAACATCTCTTCCTGTGCCATACAGTCATTTTCCAGCACGAAAGCAATATCTTCCGCAACCGTCAGACCGATAAACTGTCCGTCCGTATCCTGCAACACGGTTCCGACCATCTTGGAAAGTCCGAAAATTCCAAGTTTTTTCGGATCTTTTCCTTCGATTTTTAAAGTTCCGGTACTGTCTCCTTCATACGAAAAAGGGATCAGTCCGTTGATACAATTTGATAATGTCGACTTCCCTGATCCCGATGGTCCAATGATGAGCACCTTCTCTCCGGGATAAATTTTCAAATTGATATCCCGGAGTGTCGGCTCCATCTGTGACCGATATTTAAATGTAAAATTTTCAAATTCAATAATCGGTTCCATACGTTTTTAGTCTTCCTTTGTAAGACTTGATGATTTTGCTCCAATCTTTGTATATCCCAGTCCGAGTAATGAACCAAGTACACCCACAATAATAATATTGGCTACAAACGCAAATACGCCCTGTGAGAATACTTTCTTTGCAGGCTCTGCATAAATGAGAATATCAAGCACCGGTGCAACAACGATCCATGCAATTGCATTTGCAACCACCTGAACGACATTAAAAAGAACTACTTTCTTCCTATTAAACCCACCGGCCTTAATCTCAAAGCTCTTTGCGAATAAACCAACTAAAATTCCAAAGATCGCATCTGGGAATACCCAGCTCCACCATACACCACCGTAAAACAGTGCATCTCCGAGTGCATGTCCCAGCAGACCAATGATTCCTCCGACAACCGGTCCAAACACTGCTGCAAGAAATGCCAGCACTGCTGCACGTGGCTGCATGGATGTATTCGGGATAATTCCCAGCGGAATCTGCACTTCTGTCAAAACAATGAACAATGCGGTTCCGATACCGGTTGCTACAACTTCTTTGATTCCAAATTTTTTCATAACAAGTTCCTCCTTTGTTTTTTCAGTACCTTATTATTTATGATAAACGCACAAATGTCAAGTTTTTCGCCCTTTTTCTTTCCAGCTTCCCCTAACTTTTTGCACCTTCTCCGGCAAAGTATTCCTTCACCAGTTTAACAACGACACCGGAAAGCAAAAATACTGCGATCAGGTTCGGAATTGCCATGAGTCCGTTAAACGTTTCCGCAATACTCCACATCAGGCCCAGATCCATGGTCGCACCCACAATGGCAACCAGTGCATACACCAGCATGAACGGCTTATTGACACGGGAGCCGAACAAAAACTCGATGCAGCGCGTCCCGTATAATCCCCATCCGATAATGGTGGAAAATGCAAAACAGCACATGGCAACCGCAGTAAAAACAGATACCCAGTTCCCGTATGTTGCGGTAAATCCACTGATGGTAAGTTCTGCTCCTGCCGCCTGTCCGTAACTGACCGGAACCTGGCTGCACAAAATAACCAGCGCGGTAAGCGTACAGATCACAATCGTATCTACAAACACCTCGAAAATTCCAAAAAATCCCTGTTTGACCGGTTTTCTCGTATCTGCACAGGCATGTGCAATTGATCCCGTGCCAAGTCCGGCCTCATTTGAAAAAATTCCACGGGAGACACCTTTTTTCATACTCATAAAGAAGCTTCCCACTGCTCCACCGGTCACTGCCGCCGGGTGAAATGCTCCCTCCACAATCGAAGCAAATACAGCCGGGATATGACCGATATTAAATAAGATCACTCCCACTGCCAGAACAATATAGACCAGTGCCATAAACGGTACCAGCTTTTCTGTCACCTGTCCAATCCGCCTGATACCTCCAAGCAGAATGAGTGCGATCAGAACCGCCAGAATGATCCCGACTACAAGGTTAACAGTCGGCACCGCATCTTTTGAAATGACATGATAATTCATTAATGCCGTATTGATGGCTGTGGTAATCGTATTTACCTGTGTGGCATTCCCTGTTCCGAATACGGTCAGTACGCCAAACGCGGAAAAGAGATACGCCAGCCAGTGCCAGTGTTTTTTCAGTCCGTTCTTAATATAATACATCGGACCGCCGACCAGATCGCCATGCACATTCTTTTCACGGAAATGCACCGCAAGCGTCACTTCTGAAAACTTCGTACACATACCGAGAATTGCGGAAATCCACATCCAGAACACGGCTCCCGGACCACCGATGGCAATCGCTCCTGCCACCCCGGCAATATTTCCCGTGCCAACCGTTGCCGCAAGTGCCGTACAGACCGCCTGAAACGGTGTCATGGCTCCATCCGATGCCTCACGCTTCTTAAACATGCGGCCAAATGTCACTTTCATCGCGTATGGGAACTTGCGAATCTGTAAGAACCGGGTTCGGAAACTCAATACCAGACCAACACCGATGATACAGATCATGGCTGGGACACCCCAGATGAAATTGTTGACCGCATTATTGATTTCTTCAATTATGGATAACATACTTTTCTTTTCCTTCCTACGTGAATAAGCGCGTGTTTTTTGTAAAACACGCGCTTGCATTATAGCACAATTTTTGCATTTTCTCTACATCTGCGTAAAGAAACACATACTATCTTTTGTCCCTTTACAAAATCGGATAAAAATATATAATAACAGACAAAACATCATCCATACAATTTTGGAGGTAACATCATGCTGAAACATATTAAAAAAACATTTCTTCCCGTCATGCTTTGTCTTGTCCTGTGCACCTGTACCGCATGTACTTCTCTTTCCAAAGAGGAAACAGAAACTTCCGAGACGGAGACAGACAGCGCGGTCTCTGCTTACCAGAACGTATTACGGAAAATCAGACAAAACCATATTTTTCCGGGTTCTGGCACCGAGTTTGCCTGGGAAGAATCACTATCGATCTACTACGCAATTGTCGATGTCAACCAAGACGGCATAAAAGAGCTTCTGCTTGATTTTGATTATGATAGTGGTCCGGACGGCGGCATTACAGTGTACACCTATGATCCCAATGCACCTACTCTGGTTCATGAAATTGGAGGGTTCTTTACTTTTTCCCGTTTTTACGACAATGGAATTGTGGAAGAGGATATTTCCCACGGAAGTCCTTACGGTGGTCCTTATTCCACCGCTGGTGCAGCCGACCCCAACACTTTCTGGCCTTATCAGGTATGGTCCTATCAGGCCGATGATGCCTCCTACACAAAAATAGGTTTTGTGACCGACTGGAATAAAAAAGAATGGGCAGACAGCATTGACGGATTTTCCTCATTTCCGGATTCCGCTGATAAGGATCACGACGGTATCGTATATCTCCTGACAAATGCCAAAGGGAAAGAAACCGCCATAGATGCTGCTGACCTGAAAAAGTGGGTGGATTCCTACCGTAAAGGTGCAAAAGAAATTCCCATCACCTATCAAAGGCTCAAATAATGGCAATTATGATTGTGTATCAGGATCACTGGCTGCGTACCGCCCAACGCATCTTCGTGGATCGTGCCCGTCCGTTCTGCGCACACTCCTGCGCGGACGGACGCACCACATCCTTTGCATACTCCGAATAAATGCCTGCGCGACAGCCTTCTTTTAAAGCACGCTTTACCAGCTTGTCCTCCCCGGAATGGAATGTCAGAATCGCCACGCGGCCGCCCGGTTTTAAAGCACCCGGCAGCTTTTCCATAAATTCATAAAGCACCTCAAACTCGCGGTTGACATCAATGCGAAGTGCCTGAAACGTCCGCTGGCAGGTCTTTTTGATGGTTTCTTTTTTATCCTTTTCCGGCAGAAAATCGAGAGTGTCTTCAATAATCCTGCGCAGTTTTGTAGTTGTATCCACGCGGTGTCCTTTGCGGATCTCATCGGTGATCGCTTTTGCAAGTTCCTCACAGTACGGCTCATCCGAATTTTCATAAAGCATTCCGGCAAGCTCGTCACGGCTGATCGTATCCAGACGCTCCGCCGCACTGATTCCTGCCTCCTGATTCAGCCGCAGATCAAGCGGTCCGTCCACTTTAAAGGAAAATCCGCGCTCCGGATTGTCGATCTGCATGGACGAAACGCCAAGATCTGCCAGAATAAAATCAAATCCACCCACTTCTTTTGCAATCTCATCGATCGTGCAGAAATTCTGCAGATGGATGGTCAGCATGTCCTCTCCGAATCCCTGGTCTGCCAGACGTTTTTTTGTCTTTGCCGACTCTGCCGGATCCACATCCGTCGCATGGATGTGTCCCTGCCCCTGCAGCTGCTCGAGCATGGCTTTCGTGTGACCGCCGTAGCCGAGTGTGGCATCAAAACCGGTCTGTCCCGGTTTGATCTGCAGGAAATCAAGAATTTCTTTTACCATAATGGAGATATGCATGCCTGCCGGGGTGTTGCCTTTCTGGATGACATGCGCGATGGTGTCTTTGTATTTTTCCGGCTGTAGTTCTTTATATTTTTCTTCAAATTTCTTCGGGTATTTTCCTTTATAATGCACACGGCGCTTGTGCGGGGTCTGGTTTTCGTTTTCCATTTTTATGATTCCTTTCCTCTCCTGTCCAGGTACAGCTCCTCTTACCATTTGCAAGGCAAAACTTTATATGAGGTTGCGAAGGTATTGTTTGCAGAGTAATCTTTGAGCACTAATGATTTCAAATTTAATCTGTTTTCTATGAATACCGGTACAATTGTTTTTCTACCAGTTTACTTCCTTCATAAACAAGCCGAAGTGTAAAAAAGCGGTGCTCGTCTTCCTCGATCAGCAGTTTTAAAAAAATGGCATCTCCTTCCCAGGTCGGAAGCGCAAGCACTTCTTTTTTGTCCATCCACTGCAGATCGCCTTCATTGCACTCGATCAGCTCCCCGGTAAAACCATCCGCAGTAAACAGGCACATTTCTTCCGGCTCCGGCGCTTCATCACTGATGAATGTGATCAGCCCGCGGAACTGGTAGGAAGTCAGTGTCAGGCCGGTTTCTTCTTTTACTTCACGTAACAGGCAGTCCTCCGGTCCTTCCGTGCCTTCTGCATGTCCACCTACACCAATCCACTTGTCTTTGTTGATGTCGTGCTGCTTTTTGGTGCGGTGGAGCATTAGGTATTTTCCGTCTTTTTCTATGTAACACAGGGTTGTCATTTTCATGGGATTTTCCTCGTTATTTCTCATATTTGTTCCATATGCTCCATGATAACAAAATTTGACCCGTTTTTTCAATCGAACATTTCATATTTTGACCCGTTTTTGATATATTTATTTTCTTTTTTTGCCCGTTTTTAAATTCCAGCCGAGTTATGGTGCTCATTTGAGGTATTCTCCAATCCGGTCAATATTATAAAGCGGGATGTTTGTCATCCAGTCCTGCTCACGGAAATCCGACATGGAAGTCCGCACCGCATGCTTGGGATGATACTTCTCACAAAAAGCCCGCAGACTTTTTGCCCGCAGATTTTCCTCTGCTTTCACCTCTACCAGAATGACCGATCCGGGTGCCTGCAGCGTGAAATCAATTTCGCCTGTAGAATTTGCCGTTGTGTAATAATATGGTTCCACACCCAGTTCCGCTATCATCTGCTGCAGCACATACTGCTCCGTCAACGCCCCTTTAAACTCTGTAAAAATCCTGTTTCCATCAATGATAACGCTTGCATCCAGATCTGTCATGGCAAGCAGAAGCCCGACATCAAGCATATAAATTTTGAACGCATACAGATCCATGAAATCAACTTTCCCTACCGGAAAAGAAGTTCCCTTATAAAACGTTTCATTGTGCGTCCTCCCTGTCAGTGGAATTTATATGTAGCATTCCTTATTACTTTATATCATATTTCTTTATGGCAGAGCCGTCAACATTTTTAAGGACGTATTTGTGTTATGGTGCTACACTTTTCAGGACGTATTTATGTGATAGTGCTACACTTTTCAGGACGTTACTGTTTGCATAAATGTGGAAGGTTTTTGTTGCATCTCAGGCATTTAAATGCTATACTTGTCACAAAGCAAATACATATTTTTCCATAGCTTGGGCGGACAGTACCTGGCGAGCCGTCTATATCATATACTTTATTTTATCATTTCAAATTATCCCGGAAAGTCTTGCTTTTAAAATTCAACTTTATTTTAACTTAATTTTGTTATAAGCAGGATTTGTATTGATATGGGATGTGTTGTCATACAGATTCTGTGGCTTACACAAGGAGGAAACTGTATGGCAAACAAAGAATACAAAAGTGATGTGTTCAGCATGCTTCTTCAGGACAAGAAACGTGCAATGGAAATTTATAACGCGATTAATGGAACGGACTATGATGATCCAGAACTGGTTGAAATGACAACTTTGGATGACAAAAGCTTTTCGCTTACCGTACGGAATGATGCATCATTCATTCTTGATGCGAATCTGAGCCTGTATGAGCATCAGTCAACCTATTGCCCGAATATGCCACTGAGGGATCTGCTTTATTTTGCAAGCATTATACAAAAACAAATCAAAGCTCAGAAACGTGATATTTATGGTGGAAGAATCTTAAAGATTCCAGTGCCCCATTTTGTCGTGTTTTATAATGGAAAAGAAGATGCGCCGGATCAGTATGATCTCCGTCTTTCTGATGCATTTGAAAAAGAAACCAAGAATCCTGAGATAGAATTGGTCTGCCATGTTTACAATATTAACAATGGGAAAAATGTTCCATTGCTGTCAAAATGCCAGACATTGCGTGAATACACAGGGAGGAGGTAATGCACGTGATGACATTAGACTATACATTTGAACGACGGCTGGAAATGCAGCGCGCCGAAGCAATTGAGGATGGCGAAAGGATCGGAAAAGAAATCGGGAAAGAGATCGGGAAAGAGATCGGGAAAGAAGAAAAATTGTCAGAGCAGATTCGTAAAAAAATTCAAAAAGGCAAACCTCTGGATCAGATTGCGGACGAATTGGAGGAAGTGCCGGAAACCATTCGTCCTTTATACGAAAAAATTAAGCAGGAAATGCTGCAATAAAATAAGGCAGTTTCCGAGGAGGAAATGAGTTTTTATCGTTCGTTAGCTGAATGATATGCTTATTTACAAAATTGAATATTGCTTACCTTCAAGTTTATTGTGTCAGGCACCAATTGTCCAATTGTTCTCTATTTCTATTGATGCAGCCACTTATGCGATGGTCGGATTTGTCACAGGTATACTACTCACAAAATATCTGCTTTGGTATGACGATAGAGTTAAGTAATTCTTAATATGAGGGGCTTACCTTGCCCCTCTATCCTTATTCTGTAACTACAATCATAGTTCTATTTTTCAATCCCAAGCACGGTATTGGCCTGCTCACCCTCCATATATTCAAATGTGATGGTATCTCCTACACCATAACGCACGATATCAAGGTAATCTACTACCGATACATCGTAAATATCGGAATCATTTTCGAGCAAAATATATTGGTGCGTATTTCCTTCTACCACTGCATCGGTGATTTTTGCAATCGTACCGGTTGCTTTCTTGACACTGTCGCTCTCTTTTGTTTCCGCATTGACACCATTTTGCTTCATCAGTTCCATATAGTTCTTTTCGCATTCACTGACAGAATCACCGGTTGCTACAATCTGATATTTCTGCACATTTACCATCGCATACATTTTTACCAGACCAGAATCATCCTTTAATGCAATGAAATAGGTCGGCTCATTTGTAATGTTTAATAACAGTGGGAAGGTTGCTGTATAGCCAAGGTTTTGCACCTTACCTTCCGCAGAGGACATCGCAGAATCTTCAATTGCGCCTTCTACCTGATAATATTTTGTCTCCATCGTTCTCTCATTCATCAGGACGAATCCAACGTTGGACTGATCACTTGTGATGGAGGTTACTCCGGTATAAACCCAGACATCATCATTCATTGCAAGGTAATTATAACCGTTCGTGGTGGTCAGACAATCCTTCTGTCCTAACACACTGTTGATAAATCCATGTTTTAAAGATCCATAATAATCATAAAGCTGTACCAATAAATCGGCAGAATAAACACGGTCTACCCAGCTTGGCACATCTTTTACCGCATAATCAGTGCACTCACCTGTCACAGCATTACAAAGCACAACTCTGCCGATGGTCTTACCTCCAAACAGACCAATCTTATAATCTGCAACACTGCAAATCCAGTAAGGCGTACCCTCCTCATCAATCTCAAAACTGATATCATCGAAAATATAGGTCGGATAACGAAATCTTAAATGACGCTTTAAGTTTCTATGAAAATGGTCATATGGCGTATATTTCATGCCTTCTGACAAACGAACCAGCTCCGTATCCTGCGTTGCCATATCAATCTTAATATAGGCTGGAATTCCTTCCTTCTGGTTCGTCAGCCACTTGATGGTATCCGCATAACGGAGCGGTGTCACACGGACCGGTTCCCCTTTGTAGTTAATCTGGGAATAAAGTTCACTGACTTCAAACTGCGACGCCATATCAACAAGACTACCCATCTTACGATTTCCCAGAATGGATGCTGAGTCACGATCTAACAGTGGAATCTGGTCATAAGAAATCTGTTTGATATCCTCGGTAAATTCCCCCTCTTCCACTTTTAAAAGTTTCTGATATTTTGCTGCATTGACAATCGGTGAGGACAAAATGGAGCCTGCCACATAAACCGCCAAAAACAGTAAAAAGACAATCACTCCAATCTTTAAACCTGTATATTCCTTAATAAAGGACAGTTCAATCTTGCTTTGTCCTGCTATCTTTGCCTTTCTTACAATATAAAGCACGAAAAGCACCGCCAAAATCAGAAAAATAAATTTCCAGGTTTCTGTTGCATGAATGTTAATTGCCGGAAGTGAAACATAATAAAAAATTGCAACAGCGATTACCACCAACAAAGCAATCACCAGTTTGACTTTCATCATTCCTTTCATCACGAATTCCCCTTTCGTTCGTTTGGTCGAAGCTGATATAAAAATTCTTCAAAACATACGCCATCTTGTTCCGGTATCAACAAGTTTATTGTGTCAGGCACCAATTGTTCCAATGTAAAACGTTTCATCGTGCGTCCTCCCTGTCAGTGGAATTTATATGCAGCATTTCTTATTGCTTTATATAATATTCCTTTATGGCAGAGCCGTCAACATTTTCAAGGACGTATTTGTGTTATGATGTTACACGTTTCAGGACGTATTTGTGTTGTCATATCACACGTTTCAGGATATGATTCTATCATGAAAGTAGGAACTATAAACTTACAAAGTTTCTGCTTTTGCAAATAACCGGTATGCTCTTGCAATTTTATTTTCTATGTTCTATGATAGGCAGTTAGAAAGACAGGGTGATTCTATGCAGATCAGTATTCTTTTAATGGAACAGATTTTTGAGCTTTTTCTCATGATTCTGATGGGATTTATTATTGTAAAGGCGGGAATTGTCAAGGAAGAAGACAGTAAGGTTTTATCCAAAATCGTACTGTACCTGATCATTCCATGCGTGATTATAAACGCTTTTCAGGTGGACTATACTAAAAAAACCGTAAATGGTCTTCTGATCGCGCTTGCTGCATCCGTATTGCTTCAGGTGGTTCTCCTGCTTGTCGTTTTCGTGATGGGAAAACTGTTTTCCTTAAATGAAGTGGAAACAGCTTCTATCTATTACTCCAACTCCGGCAATCTGATTGTTCCTATCGTGACATTCGTTCTGGGACAGAAATGGATACTTTACGGATGTGTCTTCATGAGCGTGCAGCTTATTTTCCTCTGGACACACTGCAAGAAAATCATAAGCCGTGAATCTTCCTATGACTGGAAGAAAATCATCCTTAACATCAATATGATTTCCATTGCCATTGGTGCCATTTTATTTTTCACCAGAATCCGGCTGCCGGAACTCATTACAAATACCATCTCCAGTGTTGGAAATATGATCGGGCCAGCCAGCATGATTGTAACCGGAATGCTTTTTGCCGGAATGGATTTAAAAGCAATTTTTGCAAATAAACGTGTATATTTCATATCGGCTCTCAGAATGCTTGTCATTCCTTTGATTGCACTGTTTCTCATAAAAATCAGCCATCTTGCCACACTGTCTGCAGATGCTCAAAAGATCATGCTCATTGTATTTCTCGCAGTAATCACCCCATCAGCATCCACCGTTACACAGATGTGCCAGGTGTACGGAAACGATGCACACTATGCCAGCGCAATCAACGTAGTGACCACGCTGTGTGCCATTGTGACCATGCCTTTTATGGTGCTGTTGTTTTCCTGTATTTAACGGTATATTTTCGCTTTTTTCTGCAATACCGGATAAAATCATACCATAAAAGGACAAGCACAGCCCCGATAACGATCGCTTTTACCACAAGCGGCATATGCCCGTCACCGAATCCAAACTCCACAATAAAAAAAACACTCAGTGCGATCCACAGTGCAAACCATACCCATCCAAACAGCTTCTGATTTTTGACCTTACAAAACAGAAACTGGAAAACCGGATCGCCACTCACTTTATAAAACTCGCTGTACTCCGAAAAATCACCGACAAGTTCCTCCAATTGCGCAAAGCTACGTCCCTTTTTCTCTTCTTCTTTTACATAGTTGAGGTAAAAATCAATATTTTCGCCATCGTAGGCATGATCTGCTGCAAGTTTCCGGCACAGGTCGATGGAACCCTGTATTTCCTGCTGCTTATTTAACAACTCCTGCAACTGCTGCCGGACCAGTTCCTCAGAAACTGCCGGATCATCCAGCATCAAGGCAATTTTTTCGATGGGCATATTCATTTTCCGATATAAAATGATCTGTTTTAACCGCCGGATATCCTGTTCACTGTAATTGCGGTATTTGCTTTGGTCATTCCGCTCCGGTTCGAGCAGCCCCTTTCTTTCATAAAAGCGGATATTGCTGATGGTTAATCCGGTCAGTTGTGCTGCCTGTCCTATTTTCATCTGTCCCGTTCCTCCTTCTATAATATTTGAAAATACAATTATCTCTTTCCCACCTCACGCCGTGCCTGGTCTGTAATTTCTTCTGGAAAATCCAGCAGTTCCATCAAATCTATGGCATTTGTTTTCCCGACGATCCCACGTCTGATTTTGTATGGAAAAACGATATCTTTTTCATGAACCTGACTGTCAAAATAATAAGTGTCGTATCGGTTTTTCAGGGCATACACCAGCTCCAGATCATGTGTGGCAATCAGGAGAAAGCCCTGTTTCTGTACCATGTAGGATAAAATGGCATTGGATGCCGCCAGACGCTCACGCGTGTTCGTCCCTTTTAAAATCTCGTCAATCACAAACAACATGGGCTCACCCGTTTCCAATTCATCGAGCATACGCTTTAAATATTTAATTTCACGCATGTAATAACTCTCTCCCTGCAGCACATCATCCCGAAGTGCCATCGAGGTCATCACCTGTATTGCAGGCATTTTCATATTTTTTGCAACACAGGTATTGATCGTCTGTGCCAGAATCACATTGATGGCAACCGCTTTCATAAATGTCGATTTGCCAGATGCATTTGCCCCGGTCAGTACCACACCTTTTTTCAGGACAAAATCATTCGGAATTGCATCTGCCATAAGAGGATGACGGATTTTCTCCACACTGATTGCGCCATCACTCTGCAATGACGGACAGCACCATTGCGGCAGGCTTTTCCGAAAGGATGCGATCGCAATCTCCATATCGATTTCTCCTGCAAATGTATACAGTTGCATCGTCTCTTTTTTGCACGCGCGCAAAGTTTTTTGAATACGGTAAAATGCGACAACATCATGCAGCGTAATTCCCGCAATATAATCCCAGAGGATCCCCGTCACATCCCCGGATATGCTCTGGTATTTTCTAGTCTGCCAGCGCAGCATCCGGTGGGATAATTTTTGAGTTTTCTCCAATGCATGCAAAATTTCCGGTCTGTCCGGTTCCAGTTTTTTTACAATCCAGTTGCAAAAATCAAAAAGTTCTTTCAGACTGGATACCATAAACAAATTTCCCTCATATTTGCATTTTGTATGCAGATAAATAAGCAGATTGACTACCGCCACAACAAGAAAACCAGTTGCCCACAAATTACTTTGCAGCAAAATTGCACCGATCAGGCAAAACGCCAGCAGTCCCTGCAAAAAATACAGTATTGCACCGGGAATGACCAGTGGGTTAATTTCTTCCGTCAGGAAAAACGGCAGATAACAGCTTTCTTTCTGCTTGCCGATACGCATGAGTTTTTCTTCTATCTCTGTGCGTATGGATTCCCGGCGCGAAAAAAACGAAATCCTCTTTTCCATATCCTCACAGGACTGCCGTGTCTGCATATTGTGCAGGCGATGGTACAGAATCTGCTCTCCCATATACGTCCGGGTATGATTGATCCGCGCAAATACACGATCCATCTCCAGGTCATTCCACGTAACGGTATCCACGCTTCCTGCACTTTGCCATTCTTCCTTCTTTACGTCCTGCACCACCAGCTCTTCATACATACGGATTTCGCGCATGCGCTTCTCCAGTGATTCCCACGCTTCCAGCTCCATTGGATTTTTCCCGAATTGTGCTTTTATTCTGTTTCTTCTTTTTTGCTTTTTTCCAATCACCCAGTTCATGATTTCCACCTCAATTTTTAAATTCTGGCAGAACTATAAACCATGAACCAGGGTGAGAGTCAAGGGATTTTTACCAAAAAGACCGTTTCTGTGCCGTATAAATGCAGCGGTTGCCATTGACCAGAAATGCCACCAGGCAGACCGCAAAAAATGCAAGCCCATTTTCCACACCAAATACTTCCATTCCGATCAGAACCGGAGCCAGCAAAGTATTGGTTGCGCTTCCAAACACCGCCGCGTATCCAAGTGCCGCGCAGACCATCGGTGGCAGTCCTGTCAGGCTTCCCAGCACAAAACCAAGCGATGCACCGATGGAAAAAAGCGGTGTCACCTCTCCGCCCTGAAACCCGATCGACAAAGTCAGTACCGTAAAGAGCATCTTCAAAATCCAGTCAAACATATACAGTTCTCCCCCGGAAAATGCCTGCGCGATCAGATTGGTTCCAAGTCCGCAGTACCGTCCGTTCCACGCCAGAAAAAGAAACACCGCCAGTGGGATCGACACAAAGCCGATTCTCTTGTATGGATTTTCCAGTACGTTTCCCATAAACTGTTTTACTTTTTGCAAAAGCACCGCAAACAGCCGTCCCGTCAGACCGAACAAGATTCCAAAAAGAATCAGATACGTCACCGTCTTTGTGTCCGTCAATGACAGGGTCTGCGAAAGAAGAACCGAAAATTTTTCCAGCCCCAGCGCATGCGAAGTTGCAGATGCCGTAAAAGACGCAATTGCCGCAGGAAGCAATGCGGAATATGCCATACTTCCACTCACCACTACTTCCATCGCAAAAAAGACTGCTGCAAACGGAGTCTGAAAGAGGCCTCCAAATCCGGCTGCCATTCCCGCAATCAATACTATCCTGCCGTTGTCCGGGAAGTGGAATCTGCGGGCAAACGCATGGGAAAGTGTAGCACCGATCTGCACGGCAACGCCCTCGCGCCCCGCACTTCCGCCAAACAGATGTGTGATCCATGTACCGGCCATGACAAGTGGGATGAGTGCCAGTGGAATCGACTCCCGCTTTCCCTGCCCGGCTTCCATGACAAGCGTCATTCCTTTTGCCGCCGTCTCATTGAAATGCCGGTATAACCAGACGATCCCAAGCCCTGCCAGCGGCAGAAACGGCAGCAATACAACTACATGCGCCGAACGAAAATCTGTAATAAAAAGTAAAACACGACCAAATACCGCGTCAATGGCACCAATTGCAATACCAAGGAGCAGCGCAGATAGCACATACAAAAATGTTTCTTTTGCTTTTTTCTTTAATCCCTGTAAATCTTGTGACAGATTCATGGTTTTCCTCTTCTTTCATAATCCCTTTTTCGTCTCTTACATGCGACATATGAACAATTGATTTACTGCTACATCCATCCTGCATCAATCCTTCCCCTGCACATCCTCAAAATCTTACAGCAAATAAAAAAGCCGATGGTCTCTGCGATCAAACAATCGTAGAAGTCATCAGCTTATCGTTCAGCAGTTCAGGGAAATTCCCTTGGGAGAACTTCATTCCCATTGACAGATTACTCCTTTTCCCATAAAAAATCAAGAAAAAAAATTTTGGACCACATGTTACAATCTGCTGCTTTTGTAACTTACATCCCGGATTTTTCATTGCTACAATAAGGGTATCATGAATGTATGCAAAGGAGACGATTACAACTATGGCAAACAGAATTATGTTAAATGAAACATCTTATCACGGCGCAGGTGCAATTCAGGAGATTGCAACCGAGGCAAAAGCACACGGATTCCAGAAAGCTTTTGTCTGCTCTGATCCTGACCTGATCAAGTTTGGTGTAACAAAAAAGGTAACAGATGTACTGGACAAGAATGGTCTTGTGTATGAGATTTATTCCGATATCAAACCAAATCCAACCATCCAGAATGTCCAGCACGGTGTACAGGCATTCAAGGATTCCGGTGCCGACTACCTCATTGCAATCGGCGGTGGCTCTTCCATGGATACTTCCAAAGCCATCGGTATCATCATTGCCAATCCGGAATTTGAAGATGTGCGCAGCCTTGAGGGCGTAGCTCCGACCAAAAAACCATGTGTACCGATCATCGCTGTTCCGACCACCGCTGGTACTGCGGCAGAAGTTACCATCAACTACGTCATTACCGATGTGGAAAAGAAGCGTAAATTTGTATGTGTTGACCCACACGATATGCCAATTATCGCAATCGTAGATCCTGAGATGATGTCTTCCATGCCAAAGGGACTTACTGCTTCTACCGGTATGGATGCCCTGACACACGCCATCGAAGGATACACTACAAAAGCAGCCTGGGAAATGACAGATATGTTCCACCTCAAAGCCATTGAGCTGATCTCCAAATCCCTGCGCAGTGCCGTTGCAAACGAAAAAGAGGGACGCGAAGGCATGGCTCTCGGCGAGTATATCGCAGGTATGGGATTTTCCAATGTCGGACTTGGAATCGCACATTCCATGGCACACACACTCGGTGCTGTCTATGACACTCCACACGGTGTTGCCTGTGCAATGATGCTCCCAATCGTTATGGAATACAATGCCGACTGCACCGGTGAAAAATACCGTGAGATTGCACGCGCCATGGGTGTCAAAGGTGTCGATGAAATGTCTGTGGACGAATACCGCAAGGCAGCGATTGATGCCGTACAGCAGCTTTCCGTCGATGTCGGAATTCCGACCAAACTGGAAGCACTGAAGGAAGAAGACTTACAGTTCCTTGCAGAATCCGCACATGCCGATGCCTGCGCACCTGGAAATCCAAAAGATGCCAGTGTGGAGGATCTGAAAGCACTGTTCCGCAAACTGATGTAATTTCTTGCAATTCAATATAAAGTGGACTGTAAAAAAGTCACTGATGAAAGAAACGCCAGTTCCGGCAAATACCGGTTCTGGCGTTTCAAACGATAGACCAAGCGGATGCATTTTTTACAGTTTCTTCCTATATTAATCCCAGTTTTTGAAATACTTCCCTCAGCCGCACAGACATGGATTCGGTCAGCGCATGTGCCAGCTCTTCTGGCGTACATTTCCGATACCCGAGCACCCACTGCACCGTCATATAAACCGAACCAAGACAATACATTTCCAGTTCAAACTGCAATTCGGTGGAAATCTTTCTTCCTGTCCGGCTTTCGATCTGCTTTGTGTAAAACTCCTGAATCAGTTCAAAATCATGATCTCTCAGGCAATTCTGCTGATCATTTTTGAATGCCGCCCGAAAAAACAACTGCTCCATCTGAATGTATTCAAATTTGTTGACAAGGCTCTCGTAGACGGTTCTTCCTTCTCCCATGTGCTCAAATGATTCCAGCAAAATCTTATCAAAATACCAGTTGATCAGATCATATTTATCCTGAAAATTCCGATAAAATGTCTGACGCGTCAACCCACAGGTTTCTACAATTTCTTTTACGGTTATTTTTTCTACCGGTGCAGTGCGCATACATTCTTTCATGGCATTCGCCAGCTTATAGCGCACACCGTCATTCTGCTTTTGTGGTTCCATGTTTCCCCCAGTCTGGCAAGTTTCTCTTTTGGTTTATTATTGTCTATTATACTATATCTGCATAATTTTTTCATCTGTTCGTTTTCCTCTAAATTGCTGGTTAACTGCGTGGTCTGGGACCTTTGGGGTTTGGCAGGAGGAACGGATTTGTGGGGAAGTTGGTTTGGATATAAGATTTCTCGATGCGACGGAAGAAGGGGGACATTCTCTTTCTACAGAAAAATTTGCAAGTTAGCGCCGATATTGATTTCAGGTAAGTTTGACAAATATTTTACTTTTATGCCATTAGCGTTATGTGATGGAACTACGGCGCA
>ULOC01036896.1_pt1 | contig 40631 bp, 33 predicted proteins | sample 1952181 | NCBI WGS metagenome assembly ULOC01 (sample SAMEA4835592, study PRJEB28245) | human gut metagenome | biome: gut microbiome; material: fecal sample | place: Denmark | collected 2008
TGCAGATAGTGGCGAGCAAAACTCATAATGGACAGCATCCTGATATATATCTAAATTGCAGGTCGAAAGCGCGCTTTCCTTTTGTTGTTGTTCCACATTGGCAACTGCAATTATTAGATGACTGATAAGAATTTGGTAAATACATATTTATGGCAGAAAGAGAATCTAGAATAAAGAAAACATTACTAAACGCAAGGGTTAATTTTATATATTATTTTATTACCCTTATATTAAGCTTCTTTTCTCGTAAGGTATTCTTGGATTGCCTGGGAGCTGACTTTGTTGGTTTAACAGGCACTTTGCAAAACCTTTTGGGATTTCTCAATTTGGCAGAACTAGGAGTTGGATCAGCAATAGGTTATTTGTTATACAAACCTTTATATGATCATGATCAAGATAAGATAAATGAGATTATCTCTGTTATGGGATATCTTTATCGAATCATCGGATTGGTGATACTTGTTGCCGGTTGTATTTTAGCTTGTTTCCTTCCTCTGATTTATCCTAATACCGATTTTGGTATGGGAATCATAGTGTTTGCCTATTTTACATTCTTGGCAAGTACGCTGATTGGCTATTTCATCAACTATCGTCAGAATTTGTTGGGTGCTGATCAGCGTAATTATGTAGTAACAGCTTACTTTCAAACAGCAACAGTTGTCAAGACAACCCTTCAGATGGTATCAGCCTATTATACTGGGTCTTATTATCTATGGATGGTAATAGAATTAGTATTTGGTATTGGTTATTCTTTCATTTTGAACTGGAAGATAGACCAAACCTATCCATGGCTCAAAGCAGATGTAAAATTAGGCAAGAAACTCTTTAAGAAGTATCCTGAGGTGATGCAGAAAACGAAGCAGCTATTTATTCATCAAATTAGTGGCTTCGTGCAGTTCCAGACAACTCCATTTCTTACCTATGCATTTGTATCATTGAAGATAGTGGCATATTATGGTAACTATACCTTGCTGGTGGATAAAATTATACAATTAATGAATACTTTCTTAAGTAGCATTAATGCCAGTGTGGGTAATTTGATTGCTGAAGGTAATAAACAGAAAATTATGGATGTCTTTTATGAGAATTGTTCACTCCGTTATTTGTATGCATCGTTTATTACTTTTGTTATTTACTTATTTTTAGAACCCTTTATAACAGTTTGGCTTGGGGGCGAGTATCTTTTAGGGCATGTTGTTTTAGTATTATTATGCTTAAAGATGTATGTACAAGTTATGGCTGGTAAAACTTATGCATTTATTTATGGCTATGGTCTCTTTGCTGATGTTTGGGCAGCTATTGTGCAATCGGCAATATTCCTAGTAGTTGCCATTTTGGGTGGATATTATTATGGTCTTTCTGGTATTATTGTTGCTAGTATTATAAGTTATTTTGTTATACAAAGTCTTTGGAAACCCTATTATTTATTTAAAAAAGGTTTTCTGGAATCTTTACTTCCGTATGTGACATATAGCATAGGTATGAATGTAATCAATATTATCACAATATTGTTACCTACTTATATCATGCGACAGTTATTTCCTATAAATAATTCTTCGTTCAGTAGTATTGTTGTGAGTTTTATATTCACAATGGCAGTCTATTTGATAATTACCATAATTTTATATCTGTCTTTATCAAAAAGTTCTAGACGACTTCTTCATCGCCTGGCTAGTAGTATCTCTGTTAGACATAAAAAAAATAAAAATAAAAATGCAAAGCTTAATATCAATGTTTGATAAACCGAAAATTCCTTCACATAATTGTACTGGATGTGGCGCATGTAAAAATGTATGCCGACATAATTGTATAACAATGATTGAAGACGAGAAAGGTTTTTACTATCCGATCATAGATAAAAGTATATGTGTAAATTGTAAAGCTTGCATTCATGTTTGCCCTGTTATAAATACTTCTCCCAAAAGGGAAATTCATCAAACGTATGCTTGTAAAAATTTAGATGAAAAAGTTCGTCTTTCCAGTACCTCAGGTGGACTTTTTACAGCAATAGCTAATTATGTCATAGATAGAGGAGGTGTCGTAATTGGGGCTTGTTTTGATAAAGACTGGAATGTAAGGCATGAATATGCAGAAACCAAAGAAGATGTTGTCAAGTTTAAAGGAAGTAAATATGTTCAGAGTGAAGTATCACATATATATCCTGTTTTAAAGAACTTTTTGAAAGAAAAACGATTGGTGCTTTTTTCGGGTACTCCATGTCAAGTTGCTGGTATCAGAAGCTTCTTACATCGAGATTATGATAATTTAATATTGTTAGATTTTATTTGTCATGGTGTTCCCTCTCGAAAAGTGTGGAAGAAATATTTAAATGATGAATGTGGGTTGTCGTATAATAAGGAATTAGAATTAAATCGTAATGATGGGTGTTCAATTATTGGTGGAACAATATATGATAGACCAATCATTCAAAGCATAAATTTTAGAAATAAAAAGACTGGTTGGCAAAATTACAGCTTTTCTCTTACGCTTTCTAATGTTTCTGCTGATGGTGGGCAAAAGACAGTTTCACATTCTATGATTGCTTGGAATCATCCTTATATGAAAGGGTTTATAGGGAGTTTATATCTTCGACCATCCTGTTATTCTTGTCCAATGAAGGGATTTAGAAGTAATAGTGATTTTACATTGGCAGATGCTTGGGGGATAGGAAATTATATTCCTGAATGGAATGATGATAAAGGAATTTCACTTTGTATAATCCATAATAAAAAGGCTGAAAAAATTCTTGGATATCTTTCAGGTATTGAAATTCGGAAAGTGAATAAGGAAATTATAGATAGACATAATGAAGCTGCATATTTATGTCCCGATAGGAATAGAAGAACAAACAGATTTTATAATTTGATGAAGAAAAATGTGTCATTTAATGAAATAATAGATTCTTGCTTTCCAAAGCCTTCAATGTTGGATAAAATTATGTGGAGTATCAATCAAAGAATTAAGACTTATGTTAAAAACAAAAAATAAATCGGTTTTGATCATAGGAACTGGCTCACTTCTAAATTATGGTTGTGAAGCTATTGTGCAAGGTTCTTATCAGATTTTAAAGACAATCATGCCTGATTGTAATATTACTGTTGCTTCCAAAGATATAGAGTATGATAGAACTGTACTTCCGTCAGATGTTAATTTGGTAAAGTATGAAAATAGATATTCATTGTACAGAATATTTAAAGGGATACTTAGGCGTTTCTTTCATATAGGTAATGGATCACCAATACGAATGAATACTAAGATAGGAAAAAAATACGATATTGTATTATCTTGTGGCGGTGATAACTATTGTGAAACACCTGATGGTGGTATTTATATTTTATTAGAAGATTTGATGCGAGTTGGTGCTTATGCAGCAAAAAATAGCTGCTATTATGTTCTGTGGGGAGCATCTGTGGGACCTTTTCGTAATAAAGATATATTTAATAGGGTAAGAGAAAATTTGGCACTTTGTAAATTGATAACTGTTAGAGAAGAATTAGCTTATAATTATGTTAGTCAAAAAATGCAATTGTCCTTGACGACAAAATTAGTAGCTGATCCGGCTTTTTGTATGAAACCTGATAGAACTGTCAATTTCAGAAAAGACAATGATTTTATATATGTAGGGTTGAATCTTAGTTCTCTGGCAGTGAATCATGCTTTAGATGAAGAAGATTCTGAAAAATTCCTTTTGAATTTGTTTGAATCTTTAGATTCTGTTTTGACTCATAATAATAAAGTGCGATTTATTTGCATACCACACGTAGTTTGTGAAGAAGCTGTTCAAAATGATATTGTTTTTATGAATCAATATTTGGAACATTCTATTTATCAAGATAGAATAGAAATTTTACCAGCTCGTTTAGGAGCAAGAAAAACAAAAGCTATTTTAGAAAAAATGGATTTAGTGGTAGCTGCAAGAATGCATTGTTGTGTTGGTGCCATATCTGTTTCTACTCCGACTTTATTTGTAGTATATTCTAATAAGGGAAGAGGTATGTCATATTATGCATATGGTCATCATGCCTATGAGGTCGAAATAAAAGAGCTTATTGGTGAAACGTTCTTATTAAAGTTAAACAAAATGCTTGATAATCGGACAATAATTAGAGAGTATTTAAAAAATCAACAAAAGAGGTTTTGTAAAGATGCTTTATCTGCTGGTCAATATTTGAGTGAAATCATGTAAAATCAAATGAAAGTGGATTTGAAAACGAGGTCCTCAATAGAAATGGGGGGGCAAAGAAATGGTGGTGTTGATGTGTTAAGATTGTTAATGGCACTTTGTGTTGTGATTAATCATTCTTGCATATTAGGTCATTATTTCCAAAATGTATTAGAAATGCCAGTACCTGTATTCTTAATGTTATCAGGGTATTTCTTCAATACAGATGATAGTGTGAAAGAGAAAAATAAAAGTAAGAAGCAATTGATAAAAATAGGAAAATTGACAGCTTTCTCTTATGTTTTTTATATCTTTTGGCATATTGTCTGGAATTTGATGCATGCGAAGTCCTTGATGCTTGATTATTCAACATTTTATACTTGTACAAATTTATTTGCTCCTCATATTTGGTATTTGCATGCCTATTTTCTTATGCTTTGTTTTGTTTGCCTTTTGCATCGTTTTGGCTTTTGTTTTGGCAAGATTAGATGTCGCTTTTTGTTATTCTATATAATAATAAGTTACTTGATATTTCATATATCATATATTCCGCCACTTATAGAGAAGGTATTCGGTTATTGCCTAACCTTTTTCTTGGTAGGAATTTGCATTAAGAGGTTAACAACAAACAGAACCTACAGTGTTGCAGGAATGTTACTTTGTTTATCGTTATGTGGCTGTATTTTGAATCAAATATTTGATATAGATAATATTCGTTATTCATTCTTCACGATTATGGCTTCAATCTTTGCTGTTATGGTTGCAATTACGTTGCCAATAAAAACGTCTAATATATTTGCTAGAGCAGGCAAGAATTTGTCGCTTTATGTTTATATCTTCCATTGGGCTGTTTTGGATGTTATAAATACGTATATGGTATCAAACGAATGCTCTCGTATGTTGCTTTATTCAAAAGCAATATTATTGGTAATGATAAGCTTGGTTGTAGCTTTCGTTTTTACTAAAACAGAAACATCAAAATATCTAATCAAATAAGATTTTGAGTTATTTCTGAATTTAATAGTTTTCTTATCTTAATTTGTCAATTTAATATATGAAAATATTGCAAGTTGCATCAGGTGATTTCTTTTCCACATACGGGGGAGGTCAGGTGTATGTTAAGAACATTGTGGATGAAATGATCAGCATGCAGATAAATGTATGTGTTTTGTCCTTTGTCAGCTTTCATCATGAAGTGAAAGCAAAGCAGTATAAAGGTATTCCGCTATATGAAATTGGTACAGGACTGGATGAGGATATAGAAAAGGTAATAGATATACTTCATCCTGATGTAATACATACCCATAGTCATAAAGCATTAGTATGTAGCATAGGTAAGAGAAAAAATATACCTGTAGTGGTAACTTCCCATCATGGAGGTATTTTATGTCCCGCTGGTACTTTGTTGGATTGTGATGACGCAATTTGTTATAAGCACGTAAGTATCAATAATTGTACAAGATGTTGTCTTCGCAATATTCGTACGGGATTATATTGGTATCCACTCGTATCTCTATTGTCTAATAGCGAGTATGTTAAATTAGGGCATTGGTTGCAAAATAAACCTTTTGTGCCTTTTATATCCCCTATTGGTGGAGTAGCTCTTGCTATTGAGCGTAAGAAACAAGAGTGGAATACAATCATTGAAAAATGTACTCTTATGATTGCCCCTTCTTATGCCATGGCAGATGCAATGACGATGAGAGGACTAAATAAGGAAAAGTTAAAAGTTGTACCACATGGCATACCGATGCCTGATATAACAATTCAGGAACCTACACCAATTCAAGGAAAGTTGAAATTTTTCTATGTAGGTAGAATCTGTTATGTTAAAGGCATTCATGTGCTGTTGAATGCATTCCATCAGGTACTTAATCCTGATATAGAACTACATTTGATAGGTGGTAGTGGAAATAAAGGTGAAGAAAAATATATGAAACTGCTGCAAAAGCAATATGCTAAGGACAAGAGAATAGTTTGGCATGGTAAAGTTCCTCCTACAGAAGTTTATCAAACTATAAAAGATTTTCATATTTCTTCTTCTTCTTCTTCTTTTATGGAGGCTTTTGGACTGAATATTTCAGAATCTTTAGCTATGGGTAAACCTGTTTTGGCAACCCGTTGCGGTGGTGCAGAAATACAGATTAAAGATGGAGTAAATGGCTGGTTGGTTCCAACCAACGATGCAAGTGCAATGAAAGCAAAAATTGAGGAAATTATTGCTCATAAGGAATTGATACCAAAAATGTCTGAGCAATGTCTACAATCGGTAGTCACATTGCCTGAACATTGCATGAAACTATATAATATTTATGAAGATTATGACAAAAAATAAAAAGCTATTGATTGATGTAAATGCAGTAGTACCTTATTATGTATTTGGCAAAGTTAATGGAATAGGAAGAACAACTCTTGAATTAGTACAAGCATTAGCAAAGATTAATGATATTCCGTTTGATATTGAGTTGTTTGCACAGAATATGAAAGGCGTTGGAGGTAAAAATATTGATACAGCCTTTAAAAGTCATCATTTATATTTGCCTAATCGTTCTGCAATTAATAAACTTTTAAGCCATATTCCTGTTCGTGAAATGTTTACCGGATATGACTTAATGCATATTCCTTCAAATTTCGAATATGTTTACAAACCAGAAAAGTGTATTGTAACAATACATGATGCAATGTTCTTTTCTTACCCAGAGGATTTCTTGGGGCATGATTTTGCTCGTAAGAATTATCCACAGTTAGCTCAAAGATGTAAAGCTGTAATAACTTGTAGTGAAAATTCTAAGAGAGAGATAGCGAATTATATGGATGTAAAAGAAAGTAAAATTTTTGTTTGTCCATGGGGGGTTGATCATGAATTGTTTAAAAATCGTTCGAAAAAAACAAACCGTTTTACAGGAAATGATCCTTTCTTTATATCCGTATCATGCGATATAGGACGTAAGAATACGATTTCTGTAATTAAGGCATACTCGATTTTTGCTAAAAATAACCCAGAGCACCATTTAGTGTTAGTATGGAAAAATCCATCAGTGGAGGCTATTTTGTTTGTTAAACAAGAAGGACTTTCTGATAAAGTGCATTTTGTACAAGGTTTGAGTAATGAAGAATTAGCGGATATGTATTCGAGTGCTACTGCTACATTTTTCCCTAGTAAATACGAAGGCTTTGGATTGCCAATTCTTGAGTCTATGGCATCAGGTACACCAGTAGTTACTTGCAAGAATAGTTCTCTAGAAGAAGTTGGTGGAAATGCTGCTATATATGTAGAGCCAGAAGATATTAGAACAATGAGTATTTGGATGGAGAATTTTGAGAATCGATGTGTTGATTATGAAAAAATAAAAATGGCTTGTATTAAACAAGCAAGCTTATTCACATGGGAAAAATGTGCAGAAAAGACGATTGATGTTTATAAAAAATGTTTAGAGAGTTTGTAAATAAAATAAAAGAACAGGTAAGGATACTCCGCGTAGATTCTATTCGCTTACGGGCAAAAGAATATCCATCTTTTTCGCCATCTAATCTTTCTGTCATAGTTGCCCCTCATCCTGACGATGAGGTGTTCGGATGTTGTGGTTTGATGCAGCGTTTGATAGCGCTAGGAAAGCGAGTAGAATTGATTATCATGACGGGTGGTGGTAAAAGTCATGCTGGCTGTTGTGATATTGATGAAAACGAGTTGATTCGTCAGCGCCGACAGTTGACTATTCGTGCAGCGAAAGAATATGGGTTGTCTCAAGAATATATCCATTTCTTGGATTATCCAGATGGTGGAGTTCTAGAGAGTGATTCTCAAACAGATAAACTTTCTAGTCTTATACACAAAATAGTGGATGGTCAGAATGATGTATCTGTGTTCTATCCTCATAAAAATGGAGAAGGTTGGTCGGATCATGTAACTACGAGCAATATTGTTTCTCAATTGTTTGATAAGATTTGTCCCAATGCTAAGCAGTATGAATACTGCGTATGGTTCTGGTTCTATAACTGTTGGAAGATTTGTTGGAAACAGGCTTGTCTTGTTAAAATGAATAAGAAAGAGCATGCTGTAAAATTGAAAGCAATTGATGCCTATATTGAACCAAAGGCTCCTTGTGGCAATCCTTGGAGTGGAGTATTGCCTCCGGTGTTTCTTTGGGCAAATAAATGGGATAAGGAATTATATTTTAGAGTGAAATAGATATGTGGAGTTTTGAGATATATAATGATTGGAAAGAGATTTGGAGTGAGACATTTTTGATGAAATGGAATCATATATATGAATCGTCACCATTTAGTCATGTATTTTTTCATCCTGCTGTTGCTAGAATTTGGATAGATACTTACATGCCTCTTAGAAAGATTACTCCTATTTTTGTTTGGGGCCGATATAAAGATATAGAAGTTTTCTTACCTTTGGTGCTTTGGCAAAAGAATTGGAAACAAGCTTTTATGAAGAGCATCGTATCTGTAGGGTACTCAGACTATGATTACCATGATCCTCTTTTTTCAAAAATGATTAGTGATGATGAAAAGGAGGCCTTTTGGGTTGATTTGTTTGAGAGTTTGAAAATATATCATGCAGATGAAGTATGTTTAGAGGGTATTAGAAGTGATATTATATCTTCTGATCCAAATTGGATAAAAGGAGAAATTTGTCCTTGCTTGAATCTGTCTGATATGTCTGATGATTCGGATTTGTTATCTTTCTTAAATACTAAGCTTCGTGGAGATATAAGGAGACAGATACGTAGATTAAATGAAATTGCAGAACTTAAGTTTAAAGAATATAATAGTATAGGCGAAGTTCCTGTAGAATTGTTCGAGGAGTTTTTAAAAGTACATACTTTACGATGGCCACACGCATATAAGGCTCCCTTGTTTCACAAAAACTTACTTGGATTGTGTGGCATAAATGGACCTGTACATTTTTCAACACTATCTGTTGGGGATGTTGTAGTTGCTTGGCATCTTGGTTTTGAAGATGACAGTACCTACTATTATTATATGCCAGCAGGAAATCCTGAGTATCAGAAATATTCACCTGTAAAAATTCATCTTTATTATTTGATTTGCAGAGCTATCAAGAAAGGCTTGGTTAAGTATGATCACCTTAGAGGTGATGAAACCTATAAATCTGGCTGGGCAGATGGAAGTATTTATGTAAATAGTCTTCGTCAATTCAACTCTTCATTAAGTACGAATATGAAGCGCTCTCTACTTAAATTTCGAAGTGTTATTTCTTAATTATAAGTGTTGTATCCTTGCATTTATAGTTATTATAACATCATGATTGTTTTTTAGTAACTTATGAAAATATTAGTAACAATTCCGTGCCTCTTGACTGGAGGCACGGAAATACAGACCCTAAATCTGGTGCGTGCATTGGTGAAGGGAGGACATCAGGTGACAACAGCCTGCTACTTTGAACACACCGAAAATATGGTGAAGCAGTATGAAGAAGTGGGTAGTAAAGTGGTACTCTTTTCAAAAGCAGGAGTACGATTGGGAGGAGTGAAGGGAATCTTGTTCCTCTTGAAAAATTTATGGAAGATTAAATTATCTCTTAGACCTGATGTTGTACATGTACAGTATATGGCACCTGGTGCCATTCCCATCATCCTGTTAAAACTGATGGGGCAGAAAAGTATCGTTGCGACAGCTCATACCAATGCTGATGTATATGGAGCAAAAGCAATGAAACTGTTAAAGTTTTTACAGAGTCATGTATTGAGAGCTTTTACCTGTATTACACTAAGAGCAGAGAAAAACTTCTTTGGGAGTTGTTCTTTATTTGATCCTTCCATTCAGCGTATTCCTGCTCATGCGCATTATACCATATATAACGCCTTGCCTGGTTATATCCAGATTGCTAATAAAAAAAGAGAAAATAAGGATATTATAACCATTGGCGTGGTGAGTCGCTTGGAGCATATCAAGGGTATGGATCTTGTAGTTCCAGCCTTTGCCAAGGTGTATGCCAAGCATAAGAATGTTCGTTTGTTGGTGGTAGGGGATGGTTCCTTGCTGAAACAAATGGGGGAAGATGCTAATAGATTGCAGCTTGGCAAAAACATTGAATTTGCAGGAATGCAGAAACAGACAGATTTACAATCGTCTTATGACAAAATAGATGTGTTGTTAATGCCTTCAAGAAGCGAAGGCTTCGGCTTGACGGCAATAGAAGGTATGGCTCGTGGTTGCGTACTGGTAGCCAGCAATACCGGCGGATTGCCAGAGGTGGTAAGAGAAGGGTATGTTGGATTACTTCATTTACCGGAATCGGTGGATGATTTGGCTAATAAGATTTGTAGTCTTATAGAAAATCCAAAACATTTTGAGCAAATGCGCTCTCATTTACATGATTATGTGCAGCAGTTTACCTTTGAAAGGTATGCTGATTTGTTTAATGATTTATATTCTAAGTTAAAATAAGTAGTAATTATGTCATTAATTATAAACTTGATAGTTGGTTTGATTGCTTTCTATTTTGCTTATATGTATGCCACGAGAAAGCCTATGTTGGTAGAAGTGCCATGGTATAAGGGATGGAAATATGAGTGCAATCAGCCGCTAAGTTTTTTGATATATAGTATATTGACAACAATGTTATTCCTAGGTCCACTTTCTTTGGTGAAATACGGAGTATGGATAGTTATATTGCTGTTGATGATGTATAGAGGGGCTTTCCGATATCGTTTTAATATAGTACTTGGAGCATATACCTTGTTTGTGCTATGGAATCTTTATACAATGACTTATACTCCATATCCAGAACAGGGATGGATGATGATCTTGAAGTTTTGTCTTCCGTATCTTTATTTTTGGTTAGGATATAATGCCATTCAATGTGAAGATGATTTCTATGTTTTCTTAGAGAAAACTTGCTGGATATGCTGTGGGTATGCATTGATTATTGGTGGAGTTTCTGCTAAGTTCATTAGTCCTCTATATGTTTTCCTTAATTTTACATCAGGTGGCCTTTTTCTGTCGTATGCTGCATTAGCTGATTTTTTTGCGGTTTTAATAACTGTTCCTATTACTATGTATTTTGCAACCAATCAACGAAAATACTTATGGATGGCGGCATGGCTATTCTTATCTACGATTCTTGAAAGTGTAAGAACAGGTATTGGTGCATCTGTTTTAGGATTATCATTTTTTTATATGATATATAAAAAAGGTAAATCCATACCATATATAGGTTTGATGGTTGTACTTTTTATTACGTCTATTTTTGCTGTTCCTGAGGTTAGGGAAAAAATGTTTGGTGATAAAGCTTCACAAGTAACAGTTGGAACGGCATCGATGGATCAGGTTGAGATGAGTGGGCGTAATTTTATGTGGGAGAGAATTATGAACCATGCTTATTATGGGCATGAAACGACAGGTAGTGGTTGTGGTGCTGCACTTGGATGGTTAAAGGAGCAAGCTGATAAGGATAATGGATTACGTTTGATTCATTCTGATTGGGTACAAATGTTGTCTGAGTCGGGAAATATTGGGCTCGGTATATTTGTCTTTTTTGCAGTTGTTATGCTTCTTGTAGTACTATCTGTAACATGGAAATTCAAAGGTTGTGAAATTGTGACTTATGCAGGAGCCATAGTTGTTGCTTCTTTTGTGGCTTGTTTCTTTGTTATGGGATTTGATAATATTATCACTTATGCTCAGCAAGGATATTTGATACCTTTTATTTTTCTTGGAATTTTCTATAAGATTAAAGATTTTAATGATGATTTCTGTAGTAATACCTTTATATAATAAAGAGAAGCAAATTGCTAATACGCTTCAAACTGTCTTGGATCAGACTTACCAGAATTTTGAGATAGTAATTGTTAATGATGGTTCTACTGATAACAGCGTAGAAGAAGTTCTGCGAATTACTGATTCTCGAATTCGATTGATTAATCAAGAAAATGGAGGCGTAAGTATCGCTCGTAATCGTGGCATTCAAGCAGCTAGGGGTGAATATATAGCATTTTTAGATGCTGATGATATTTGGCAAAAAGAGCATTTGGAAACTCTCGAAGCTTTAATTAAGCGCTTTCCTCATTCTAAAGCAAGAGCTACAAAATATAACCTTTTGAAGAAGGGTTTATATAAAGATATAATATTAAATAATTTGCCGTTTGATGAGATGGATGGCGTTCTTGACAATTATTTCGAAGTGGCTAGTAATTCAAATCCTCCTGTTTGGTCTAGTGCCGTGTGTGTTGATAAAGATTTGTTGTTACAGATTGGGGGGTTTCCTGTAGGAATTACCTCTGGGGAAGATTTGCTAGCTTGGGCTAAAGTTGCTTTATGTACAGATTTTGCTTATTCTACTCAAGTTACTGCAACATTTAATTTAGGTGATCAGGATTCAGCTATTCCTAGAAGGACAAATGATAAAACAGATTTTGTTGGTAAGGAACTTAAACAGCTATATCTCATAAACCCGAAAGTTAAAGGGTTAAAGAGTTATCTTAGCTTATGGTATAAGATGAAAGCTATGAATTCTTTGCAATTGAATGATAGACGAAGTTTGTTGTCTTATAGCTTGAAATCCCTTCTATACAATATATTTTCGTTTAGAGTTTATGTTTATATTATTATGGGATTCTTACCTCAAAAAATAAATAGTATATTGATTAGCCATTTTCAAAGATAAATTTATCTATTTAAATGGTTGTAGTGTTTAAAAAGATATTTTATTATGATGAGTACAAAATATGCTCCCGTTGTTATATTTGGCTTTAATCGACCACAATGTATAAAAAAAACTATTGAATCTCTTTTGCAAAATCGAGAATCACGGTTTTCTGATTTGTATGTTTTTGTAGATGGTCCTCGTAAAGGGAAAGTTGGAGAACTTGAAAAAATTCAAGAGGTTCAAAATATCGTGAAAGATGTCAAAGGCTTTAATTCTCTTCATTATACATTTTCTGAAACAAACAAAGGGCTTGCATTATCAGTTATAGAAGGAGTTACACAAGTTCTTGATCTTTATGGAAAAGTAATAGTACTTGAAGATGATCTGTTATTGGCTCCTAATTTTTTAAATTTCATGAATCAAGGGTTGGATTTTTATGAACATTGTACAGATGTGATGTCTGTTTGTGGACATAGTTGCAAAGTTAATGTGCCTAAAAACTATCCTTATGATGCGTATTTCTTAACTCGATCATCTTCTTGGGGATGGGCTACATGGAAGGATCGTTGGGAGGATATTGATTGGAAACTGGACGATTGGGTATCTGTGGAACGCAATAAAAAATCCTTTGTGAAGAGTCAAGGTTCTGATGTGTTTGGAATGTTGAGTGATTGGAAAAAAGGAAAGAACAATTCTTGGGCTATTAGATTCTGTTATTCTCAATTTGTAAAAGACAAACTGAGTGTAATACCAAATATTAGTTTGGTTGATAACAGAGGATTTGATGGTGATGGTACAAATTGCAAGCATTATAGTCGGTTTAAATTTGAGTTTGATTCAAGGAAAAATTATATTGTCTTTAAGTTTCCTTCTGAAGTTAAATTAAACTCTAGGCTTTATAAGCAAGCCTTATGGTATCATTCAATACCATTAAGAATATGGAGCAAAATAATGTATATAATCAAAAATTAAAAAAACATGATAAAAATTGGAATATACTGTAATTTTACAAAACCTATAGATTTTGCAAAAGTAGATGAAGGAAATCCTGGTATAGGAGGTACACAATACTGTTTTGCCTTATTGATGAAATCCTTGTTTAAATATTTCTGCAGGCAAGTACAGTTAACATATTATATGAAAGAGCTTAATTCCACATCAGAGTTGTTTGATTGTAAACAAGTACAAAATTGGGATCAGTTATTTAGATATGTAGAAAGTGATAAAATAGACTTTCTTATTATACGAACAGAACTGGCGCATACTTTTTATGAAAAGTTAGCTGTTGTAAAACCATGTATAAAGGTTGTGCTTTGGTCCCATAATTACTTTAATGCTTCTATAGCCTCGTTAATTGCAAAGAGTTCACATATTGTTGCTAATGTATTTGTAAGCAAACAAATGTATGATTTCTATTATGATCATGATGTAATTTTAAAATCTACCTATATCTTTAATCCTGTTGTCGATAATCAAAATCTGGATGAAAGAAATTATCAACCACATTCGGCAGTTTATATGGGCAGTATAATTGAAGAGAAGGGAATTATACAATTGTTGAAGATATGGGATAAGGTGTTGAAAGTTTATCCTGATGCAGTTTTGAAGATTATTGGAAATGGCAATATCTACTTTGGTGGTAAAGCAAAGCTTGGAAGTTTGGGCATTGCAAGTTTAGCTCTTGAAAATAAGATAAAACCATTCCTTTGTAATAAAAATGGGGGGAAAGATAATTATCAATTATTGGGAACATTGGGTAAAGAAAAATATCATGTGTTTAAACAATGTGCCGTGGGCATAGTGAATCCGTCTGCCAAAACAGAAACATTTGGATTAGGTATTATTGAAATGGCTACAGTGGGGTTACCTGTAGTAACAAAGTGCTGGAATGGTCATTTGGATACTGTTGTGAATGGAGAAACGGGTTTAATGAGCTTTACAATTGCAGGTATGGCAAACTGCATAATTCGATTGTTTGATGATCGTGATTTGAATTTGCATTTAGGGAGAAATGCAAAGGAACGTACTGCAATGTTTGCTCCAGAAGAGATTTCTCGCAAATGGTATGAGTTATTTGTGAGATTAAAAAATAACCAAGGGATTGAACGATTGCCTATAAGTAAACCGTTGTGGAATAATTATAAATTTCTCCGTTATATAAATAGTTTTTTGAAATATCGTTGTCATTTGTCCTTTTTGCCAGCAATAGTATCCTATGAAACTTTTGTAAATAATCTTTTAAAAAGGATAATAGGTTTTTTGCGATAGTATTTTTGTATATTGTCTGATTCTCAGTGGGGCAGCAGTCCTAGCTGCATTTCAGCAATATTTAATCATTCCTTTATTTTGGGTGATTAAGTCGCCTATATTCCTGTTTCTCCCATTGCTCCCCAAGCAAAAATGATTTTTTCAAGCCATGCGATTAGCATAATATTTTATCTATGAATAAACAAAGAATTCTTTTTGTCCTACACCTGCCGCCACCCGTACATGGTGCGGCTATGATGGGAAAGTATATTCATGATAGCCGTGTTATCAACGAGGCTTTCGAGTGTAAGTATATCAATCTTACTTCTGCCAAGACCTTGCAGGATATTGGTAAGGGAGGAGTGATGAAGTATATCAAGTATCTGATGCTCTTATGTAAGGTCATTCTGAAAGTGATTACCTTTAGACCACAGCTTGTATATGTTACTCCTACGGCTTGTGGCGTAGCCTTCTATAAGGACTTTCTCGTGGTGCAGCTTCTGAAACTGATGGGAAGAAAGGTGGTGGTACATTATCATAATAAGGGTGTCGTAACCCGACAGGATAAGAAACTGGATGACTGGATGTATCGTAGATTCTTCAAAGGAATCAAGGTTATCCTGTTGGCTGATGCCTTATATGAGGATGTGAAGAAATACGTGAAACGCGAACAGGTGTTGATTTGTGAAAATGGTATTCCTGGTAACGCAGTTGATGCAAAGGATATCACTAGAGAAAATACGACGCCTAGAATCCTCTTCTTATCAAACCTATTAATAGCTAAGGGTGTTCTTGTACTTCTTGATGCTTTAAAGATGCTAGATGATAAGAAGTTGAATTTGACCTGTGATTTCGTTGGAGCAGAAACCAATGAGATTGATGCGCAACGTTTTCAAGAAGAAGTGGAAATGCGAAATCTGCAAAACAAAGTAGCTTATCTTGGAAAGAAATATGGTGAAGAGAAAGAAGATCTGTACAAAAAGTCTGATTTCTTCATCCTTCCTACCTTAAACGAATGTTTCCCTCTTGTCTTGTTAGAGGCTATGCAGCATGCTTTGCCATGTATTGCCTCAGATGTTGGTGGCATCAGCAGCATCATCCGTCATGGCGAAAACGGCTATCTGGTGGAAATGAATAATCCAACAGCGCTTGCCAACAGCATTGAAAAACTATTAAAGGATGCTGATTTGAGAAAGAATATGGGAGAGAATGGATGGATGAGATTCAAAAGCGATTTTACTTTGGATGCTTTTGAAAAACGAATGGAATTCTGCTTGAGAAAGGCTCTGAAGTAAAAAACTACTTAGTGATATATAGAGAAAGAAAGTAATATTTTATGGAGAAATACTTTAATATCAACTATGAATTCTCGCCTCGGGAAGTAGGGCGAAGAATCGATGAACAATTATCAAAAAACGAGTCTGACTATATATGCGTGGCGGATGGAGTAATCCTAAACAACGCTAATAGAAAGCCAGACTACTTAAAGATTGTAAATGGCGGTATGTTTGCCATCTGTGACAGCGGATATGTGCCGCTCTACATCAAATGGCTGTATGGTAAAAGGTATCCGCAATACTGCGGTAGCCAGATTTTCAAGGACTTGGTCAGTTCGCAGAAATACCGGATGTTCTTTATGGGTACCAATCAGAGAACACTCGACGGGTTAAAAGAGAACCTGAAGGCGATGAACCCGAAGGTAGAGAACATGAGCTTCTATGAACTGCCCTTCAAGGCTGTGGATGAGTTTGACTATCCTGCCATCGCAAAGATGGTGAACGAGGATGGGGCGGATATCATCTGGGTGGCGCTGGGCGCTCCGAAACAGGAAATCTTTATGAGCAAACTGAAACCTTATCTGAAAAGAGGGGTGATGATTGCCGTGGGGGCTGCCTTTAAGTTCTACAGCGGACAGGATGAGAAGCGTGCGCCGAAATGGATGCTCGATGCGCACATGGAATTTGTTTACCGCATCTTCTGCGACCCGAAAAAACAGTTGAAGAGATGTGGCTGGATTGTGGTTACCCTGCCTATGCTGCTTTATCAGGAGTGGAAGCGTAAACGTTTCATGCAACTATAAATAATGCAGCTATAGATAATACATTATAGAAAATGCAATAAAAAGTAACAATTTAGACTATTTACTTTTATGATTGAACCAATTTATATTTTCCTGCTGGTAGCACTTGTTGTGTCTGTTACCATCGCCATGCTGGTGTTGCCTAACATCCTCCTTATCTCGCATAAGAAGAAACTCTTTGATATGCCGGATAAGAGAAAGGTGCATCATGCGCCGGTTCCCCGTCTGGGCGGACTCTCGTTCTTCCCTGTGATGCTTATTACCATGGGCGGCCTGGTGCTGATATATCATCTGATGGGACTGAGCAGTGGGTCGATGCACGGGGAGGTGCCTTATGAGTTCCTGGCGCTGCTGGTGGGTAGCATGATGCTGTTCCTGGTGGGACTTGCCGACGACCTGATTGGAGTGGGGTACAAGAAGAAGTTCCTGGTGCAGATAGTGGCGGCATCACTGCTCGTGGCTTCGGGCGTGTGGATTAAGTCGCTCGACGGACTCTTCGGAATCTATCAGTTGTCGCCATGGGTGGGCATGCCTTTCACCGTGCTCATCGTGGTATATGTAACCAATGCCATCAACCTGATTGACGGCATCGACGGACTGGCTTCCGGACTCTGCGGCATCTCGCTGGTGGCTCTGGCGGGGCTGCACATCTGGCTCCATCTGTTTTCCTTTGCCCTGCTCTGCATTACGGCGCTGGGTGTGATTATCCCTTTCTGGTTCTACAACGTGTTTGGAAATGCCATGAGGGGCAGGAAGCTCTTTATGGGCGATTCGGGTTCGCTGTCGCTGGGCTACATCATCAGTTTTCTGATGATTCACCTGAGCACGGTGGATGTGAGCCCGCATGTGGTGTCTGACTACAACATGGTGTTTGCCTTTACCACGATGCTGGTGCCGCTGCTCGACGTGGTGAGAGTGGTGGGCCACCGTCTGAGAAACAAGAAGAACCCGTTCTTGCCGGACAAGAACCATATCCATCACAAGCTGCTGAGATGTGGGCTGAAAGTGAGAATGGTGATGGTAAGCATCTGTATGCTCTCGCTGATGTTCATCCTGCTCAACTTCCTGATGATCGGCCACGTGAACATCACGTATATCCTGGCCATCGACATCGCTGTATGGATAGTGTTCCACCTGGTGCTGGATGTCATCCTACACACCAGGAGGGCGGAAATGGATATTTAATCCTCTCTCTATAAATACAAGATATTCCCGGCTCGGAGATTCAATGGAATCTCTGGGTCGGGATTTTTGCGTTTGTGGGGGTAGTGGATGGGGGCGTGGCTGCATGGGGAAAGTGTGATGGCTTTTCGTGTTAAAAACTATGAAATCTTAGGTGTTTTCATATAATAGTTGTACCTTTGCGAAAATAATTATAAATGATTGAATAAATGAGCAAGTATCGTTTTTCTATATGTAGCTATCATGCTATCAAGGAGGCTGATATCATAATAGATGGTATCACCGTGCTGGCAGGACCAAATGGATGTGGTAAGAGTACTATATCTAGATGGTTATATTATATGATAGATATTGCTACGGATTTTGACTCCTATCTGGTTAAAGGATATAAAACAGAAATAAATTCATTGCTGCAAAATATCACTCGTGCTATTAGGGAAATGTGGGGACTACATAGAGGGATTAACAATGGTCTGAATATTTTGCAATCTGTTGACGATTTAAAACTCGATGATAATTTCTCATTAGACTCAATAGGCGAATACTCTGGCAAGTTACATTTGTTTATAGGTGAATTTGCCTCACAACTAGATAAATTCTTGAATGCTGAGAATGTTCAAGAACAACGAAAAGATAGAGTTCTTAATTTCTTGAATCAGAATTTAGATGGTGAGGAAAAGGCTAGAAATGCTCAAACTTTTGCTGAGTTGATAAGCCTACAGGTAGATAAAATGCAGCAAGAGGTATTGTATAAAAGCGAGGATCGCTCCTTGACAGATGTCTTGTCTTTTCTTCATACATATCTATATGAAGATGAGATGGTTCCCGTTAAGATTGCCTTGCAAGAGGAAGGGGTCAACATTATATCTGATGGGAGAATAGGCTCTCTCTTTAATCTGGACAAAGCGATTTACATAGACACTCCAATGGCTTTCGGCTTGGATGACTTCCTAAAGAATGTGTTTTGGCAAAGATTAAGAAAATTAATGCTAGAGGAAAATGGTTGTCATGATAAGCAAAACATACGTTTGCTGTATCGCATATCAGAAATCCTAAATGGAAAAATTAATGTTTCTGACAGTTTGTTGGGCGATAAAGAAATGTATTATGAGCGCAAGGATGGCAAGCTATTGCTTCCTTTGGATAAAATCGCTACTGGTATGAAGTCGTTTGCCTATCTTTTCCAGTTGATAAAGAATGGTCATTTAGATGACAAGACGGTTCTAATGATAGATGAGCCGGAAGTTCATTTGCACCCTCAGTGGGTTGTTGTTTTTGCTAGATTATTGATTCTTATCCGTAAATCGTTGGGAGTAAAAATAGTCTTAGCGAGTCATAATCCTGACTTTGTCGCTGCCATCAAGGCAATAGCCAAAAAGGAAGAAATCTTGGCTGAAACAAACTTCTATTTAGCTCAGAGTGTGGATGATGATGGGTTTCAGTATGCTTTTAAGCCTCTTGGCAGTGACATCGAACCTATCTTTAATTCGTTCAATATAGCATTGGAAAGGATTCAGCAATATGGCGATACAGATTTTTGATAATGAGTGTGTAGAGTCGCACCCCATTTATGAAAAGGCTGGGGCGCTACTAAGTGACGTTTGTAAAAGGGATTATAAAGATAATTTTTTTGACGAGCGAATCGAATGTTTGGACATGGATACTTATGAGGTTATGATTTGTAGTGGGCAAAAGCAAGCTACAATGGATGCGGTAATAGGTATCGCTGATTACGAAAATAACCATAAGACAAACTGTAAGCTGCTAATGGTTGAGTTGAGACTGGGGTATAAATCGACTGAAGGACTAGAGGCTGCTAGCTTGAATCGTAAAGTATCGCATACTCTTGAACTGTTGAATCCTGCTGTTTGTCTAGTTTCTGACAAGGCAATATTTGTTTTTGATGATTTACTGTGTCAACAAGCGATTCATTGGATGTTCTCTAAAAGGTATTCCAATGTTTCAAAAAAGGAGTGGGTGGTGATGAGTCCCACGATGTTTTGCAAGGCCTATCTCGCACCAGAAGATTTGCCTTATCAGCCAATCCACGATTTTGTAAAAGGCAAGGCAGACTTTGCAAAGATGTTGGAGAATAAATCTTGGCAACAGATCTATAAAACTCTTCAATGGTGGGGAAAAGCTTATTATAAGTATTGTTACATAGCAGAAGAGGCAACTCTGATAGCTAGTCTCATCTCGGAAGTATGGGAGAATCTGAAGTCTCACAAGCATGAAATGACAGATGATGTTCTTTTAAGTTTAAGTATTTATGCAGAGGATTATCCAGTTTTTAATTTAGATGAAATTTAATTCTCTATATTTAAATATATGCTGTTCCCGGCTCGGAGATTCTATGGAATCTCTGGGTCAGGATTTTTGCGTTTGTGGGGGTGGTGGATGGGGCGTGGCAGCATGGGGAAAGTTATATGATTGGAGAATGTGTAAAAATATATAAAAAGATAAGCCAAGAAGGGCATTTCTGAGTTTAATTGCTTAACTTTGCAATTGAACATTCATTATTATAGATATGCCTAAGGTAAGAATTAAAAATATAGGCCCAATTGTTGATACGGGAGACATCGCTTTGTCTGCCGTAATGCTTATTGTGGGTAAACAGTCTTCGGGAAAAAGTACCTTTATGAAAATATTGTGCTTCTGTAGATGGATAGAAAAGCGAATCATGCTTGATGGCGAGAATCTGCTGAAGAAATATACCCATTATGGCCGATTCCTGAAAGAGCTGAAGAAGTTTCATCGTTTCGATGATGCTTTCTTTGCTGCTGATTCTTATATCTTTTATGATGGTGATTGCCTTACCATCGAGATGGATGGCGTGAAGGCGAATGTGAAAATCAGAAAGAAAGCGAATTTCAAAACTGAGCGCTATAATGCAAAACTGAGTTTTATTCCTTCGGAACGCAATCTGGTTTCGGCTATTCAGAACATTGATAAGGTTTATCGCTCATCTGACTATGATTCGATATTTAATTATCTTCTGGAATATCAGGAGGCGAAGAAGGAATATGATATCAAGCATCCGCTGAGAATTCCATTTGATGATAATATGAAATATTATTATGATAAGGTTACGGATTCTGACAGAATCGTGCTTGAGCAGGTGGGTAGAACGATAGCGCCTGTTTATGCTTCAAGTGGTATACAGTCGGCGTTGCCTTTGGCTGTGCTTGTGGATTATGTTACCGGACAGGTGGGGAAGATTCCGAAGTCGAGCCTTACTGATTTAACAAGTTTGGTGGCAAAGATTGTGCTGGATGATGAGAATAAAGAAATCAGTGCGGATGATGTGATTAAGGGAACTAAGATGTATAGATATAAATTCGCCCAGCTGTATATTGAGGAGCTGGAAGAAAATCTGTTTCCGAAGTCGCAGTTTGCGATGGTGAAGGAGATTGTGAAGAATATCAAGAAGGCCTATGAGCAGTCGGGGGCAAATAGCTATGTGGTTATGACCACCCATAGTCCGTATGTGCTGACTTCTCTGAATGTGCTGATGAAGGTGGCACTGGCTAAGGAAAAGAAGCTTGATGAGAAAATGAAAGAAATGCTGGAATATGCAATCCCGATTTCATGGTATTCGGCATACTGCATGACAGATGAAGGAAAAATGGAGAATATCGTGGATGATGAATACCATTTTATCATGGGTGATTATCTTGATTCTCTTTCTGATGAAATATCTGAATTATCTTCTGAACTTGATGAGATGATATATGGGAATGAATAATAGTTTTTTGGCAGGTTATCTGGCTGAAAAGGAAGTTAGAAAATGTTCGAAAATCAGTCTGAAGGAGCGTTCGACAGTTTATTTGCTGAACTTCGTTCCTCCGATGGACTGTGTGGCTTATCAAGTAGATGGTAACATTATAAAAGGTGCTTAAAGTCTGGACAGCCTGACTTTTTGAGGCAAGAAAAACTGAAATAAATTTCATTAGACTGCGTTTGATTATGGCAAGAAAATTATATCCTATAGGAATTCAGACATTTGAACGGATCCGCAAGGAGGATATGTTCTATGTAGATAAGACGGAATACATCTATCAGATGACACATACCGATGGAACGTATTTCTTCCTGAGCCGACCACGCCGTTTCGGCAAGTCGCTGCTGGTTTCCACCTTCAAAAGTTATTTTGAGGGCAAGAAGGAACTCTTCGAGGGGCTTGCCGTCGAGAAGCTGGAGAAGGAGTGGAATACTTATCCCGTGCTGCACTTCAGCCTGGCTGGAGGCAAACATATGGAGAAGGAACAGCTGAATCGATACCTCTTATATATATTAAAGGAAAATGAGGATAGGTTTGGAGTAGATTGTGATTCTCCAGATCCGAACGTTCGTTTGCTCAACTTGATAAAAACTGTTACAGCAAAGACTGGTAAGCAGGCGGTGGTGCTCATCGATGAATATGATGCACCGCTGCTGGATGTGGCTCACGAGAAGGAAAAACTCGATGTCTTGCGCAATACGATGCGCAATTTCTACAGTCCTTTGAAAGATTGCGAGCCATTGCTTCGCTTCGTTTTCCTGACGGGCATTACGAAGTTTTCGCAGTTGAGCATCTTCAGCGAGCTGAACAATATCACCAACGTGAGCATGGATGAGCCTTATGCCGGTATCTGCGGTATCACCAAAGAGGAACTGTTGACCCAGATGAGCGATGACATCGACGCTCTTGCCGAGCATCTTGAACTGAGCAGGGAGGAGACCATCCAGGAGCTTAAAGACCATTATGACGGTTATCACTTCACTTGGCCATCTCCTGATGTGTTCAATCCTTATAGCTTGCTGAATTGCTTTGCCAAGCAGGAAATGGATGATTACTGGTTCGGATCGGGCACACCTACCTATCTCATCAATATGATGAGACAGTATGATTTCCTGCCTGCAGACCTCGGCGAGACCATAGAGGTGGATAAGAAGGACTTTGATGCCCCCACTGAAACGATGACCACCATCATACCTTTGCTTTATCAGAGTGGGTATGTCACCATCAAGGGTTATGATAAACCGACGAAATTATATCAGTTGGCATTGCCTAACCAGGAGATAAGGGTAGGGTTGTATGGTAGTCTCTTGCCTCATTATCTCACGGACAAGTCTGCGAAGGCTAACACGACCATCGCCAAGATGTCGGTATTGGTAAAGAAGGGGGATATGGATGCTGCCTTCTGCCTGCTGAACGACTTTTTGGAGACGGTGCCTTACTGTGACAATACTAACTACGAGGGGCATTGGCAGCAGACGCTCTACATCATGTTTGCCCTGCTCACCAACTATAGCATCCATGTGGAACCGCATACGGCAAAGGGCAGAATCGATATCACGATGGAAACGGCAGATACCATCTACGTGATGGAACTGAAGTTCAACAAGAGTGCCGAGGAGGCTCTCGCCCAGATTGAGGCAAAGCACTATGTCGACGCCTTCAAGATGAGCGGCAAGAAGGTGGTGAAGATAGGCTTGAACTTCTCGGTGAAGGACGAGGTGAACTGTCTGGAATGGAAGATAGGATGACAAGATCTTATAGTCCTGTATATTTCCTGATAGCCTTGATGAAGGTATCGCCATATTTATTGAGCTTGAATTCTCCGATACCACTGATCAGGCTCATGGCATTCTTTGTGGTAGGTTTCATCCTTGCAAGTTCATGAAGGCTCTTGTCGCTGAGTACGATATATGGAGGATAACCCTGTTCGTCGGCAAGGTTCTTGCGTATCTTTCTGAGGTGTTCAAAGAGCCCTTTGTCTTCCACGCCTTTCGAGTCTTCCTGGAAGATGACACGTTCGGCATGCACCTCAGGAATGAGATTTCCCGGCTGGGCGATGGCGCCCTTCCTATTGCGTACCGTTTTCTTTGGGCGGGTGGCTTTATCATCTTCTTCGATATAAGCCAGTGAAACATGGTGTTCTCCCTTCAGTACCTTCCAGCCTAAATCGGTAACCTTCATGTAGTTGTGGTTGTTGTAAGCAATCTCGAAGAATCCCATCTGCAGCATCTGCAGCAGATAAGCATTCCAGTCCTTAGATGTTGTATCCCTGCCCACACCGAAGGTTTTCATCTCGTTGTATTTGTTTTTCACAACTGCAGAAGAATGCATGCCTCTCAGAATCTCGATGCAGGTACCTACTGCTATATGCTCACCCGAACGGACCACGGCACTCAGGGCTTTCTGGGCTCTGATGGTGCCGTCGAAGGTGCGTGGAGGATTCTTGCAAACATCACAGTTGCCGCAGTTGCAGGATGATGTCTCGCCAAAATAATTCAGCAGAATGCGTCGTCGGCATACTCTCGATTCGGCATATTCCTCCATGCGGCGCAGTTTCTCCATGTTCACATCACGCTGTCCGCTTTCTTCACAGAAAGAACGGAGGGTGATGATGTCGGCCATCGAATAGAACAGCACGGTATCTGATGGTGCTCCATCTCTTCCGGCTCTACCTATTTCCTGATAGAAACTCTCTATGCTTTTAGGCATATTATAGTGGATTACCCAGCGCACATTACTCTTGTCGATGCCCATTCCGAAAGCGATGGTAGCACATACCACCTGAATCTGGTCCATCTTGAACCGCTCCTGTACTGATGCTCTGGTCTGGGCAGTCATTCCGGCATGATAGGCTGCGGCATTGATACCCAGATCGATAAGTTCCTGAGCTACCATTTCGGTGTTCTTGCGGGAGAGACAGTAGATGATGCCTGCTTCTTCCGGATGATTACTGATGAAGCGGGTGATGTATTGGAGCTTTGCCTTTTTGGTGCTCTCCTGTCTTACGGTGAGGGAGAGGTTGGGGCGGTCGAAACTGCTTACGAACGTCTGCCCATTGAGATGAAGCTGGCGTATGATATCTTCGCGCGTTATCTTGTCGGCTGTGGCTGTGAGCGCCATCACCGGGACATTGCGGAAATTCTCGTGCAGCATACCGAGTTGCGAATACTCCGGACGGAAATCGTGTCCCCACTGGCTGATGCAGTGGGCCTCGTCAACGGCAAAGAGCGAAATCTTGATGTTGCTGAATAAATAAGGTATCTCGCTGATGAGTTTTTCGGGCGAAACATAAAGAAGTTTCAGTTCTCCCTTCTCGCATCGGCGGCGGATGATGAGTTCATCGGTCGTGTCGTTTCCGCTGTTCAGTGCTTCTGCCGGGATACCGTTTGCCTTGAGCGCCTCCACCTGGTCGTGCATCAGACTGATGAGCGGTGAAATGACCACAGCAGTACCTTCCATCGCTAATGCGGGAACCTGGTAGCACAGACTCTTTCCACCACCAGTCGGCATGAGAACCAGACAGTCGTGTCCCTGCATTACCTCTCTGATAATCGCTTCCTGGTTGGGGCGGAAGGAATCGTATCCAAAATAGCTTTTTAATATCTCGTTTATCTGCATGATTGCCGTTTTATGATTTATGCCTTTGCCGGCATGTTTTTGTTTTGTTTTTCATGCAAAGGTAATGAATAATCTGCATAAATAAAAGTTTTCTCCAAGAAAAAGTGCATATTTCAAGTAAAAAACTTTGCAAAGAGCGAAAAACAGGAGGAAAAGTTTGGTATGTGGAAAAAATGTATTACTTTTGCATGGTAAATACAGATAAAAATGGCAAAATGTAATGTAAACACTCAAGAGCGATTTGCCGATATCCAGATGCTCCGTTATGAGCTGAAGGGTTTCGAAAACCTGTCGCTCACACAGAAAATTTATATTTATTGCTTGTCGAAGGCAACCCTCTTGGGACGAGATATCACCTTCGACCAGCAGGGCAAATACAACCTGCGCATCCGTAAAACCCTGGAGGCTGTATACCGTCATTACGAGGGTAATCGCGAAAGCGAAGATTTCAAGGCTTTCGAAGTTTATCTGAAGCGTGTCTGGTTTGCCAGCGGCATCCATCATCACTATGGATGTGAAAAGTTTGTGCCAGGATTTTCAGAGGAATCTTTCTATGAAATGGTTGAGGCGATTGCCGATGAATATCTGCCTCTTTCCAAGGGACAGAGCAAGGAAGATCTGTTGGGCATTCTGGTGCCTGTCATCTTCAATCCGGAAGTCATGCCTAAGCGCGTGAATCAGACGGATGGCGAGGATCTGGTACAGACTTCAGCCTGCAATTTCTATGAGAATGTTTCTCAGGCAGAAGTAGAACGTTTCTATGCCAGGATGAAGGAAGATGGCAACGAACAGGCACCTTCGTATGGACTGAACTCTAAACTGACCAAGCGTAATGGTGAACTGGTGGAGCTGAAATGGACAGAAGACGGCCTCTATGGCGCAGCTATCAAGGAGATTGTTTCCTGGTTGCTCCGTGCTCAGAAATATGCAGAAAATGAGGAACAGAAACATCTCATCGATCTCCTGGTGAAGTATTACCGTACAGGCGATCTGAAGGATTTCGACCGTTACAGCATCGCTTGGGTGCAGCAGCACGAGGGAATGATTGATTTCATCAACGGATTTATCGAAGTGTATGGCGATCCGCTCGGACTGAAAGGTACTTGGGAAGGCATCGTAGAATATAAGGATCTTGAAGCAACGAAGCGCACCCAGACCATCAGTCAGAATGCCCAGTGGTTTGAGGACCATTCACCTGTAGACCCACGTTTCCGCAAGCCGGAGGTGAAGGGTGTTACAGCCAATGTCATCTGTGCTGCGATGTTGGGTGGCGAGGAATATCCAGCTTCTGCCATCGGCATCAATCTTCCGAATGCCAACTGGATCCGTCAGGAATATGGTTCTAAGAGTGTGACCATCGGTAACCTGACCGAAGCATATAACAAGGCAGCTCAAGGCAATGGTTTCCGCGATGAATTCGTTATCGACGAGGATACCATCAGTCTGATGAATCAGTACGAGGATATTACCGATGATCTGCATACCGACCTGCATGAGTGTCTGGGGCATGGTAGTGGACAGCTCTTGCCTGGTACCGACCCCGATGCACTGAAGGCGTATGGCAGTACGATAGAAGAGGCGAGAGCCGATCTTTTCGGACTCTATTATGTAGCCGACCATAAATTGGTAGAACTGGGTCTGACTCCGAATGATGAGGCATACAAGGCTCAGTATTACGGTTATCTGATGAACGGTCTGCTCACCCAGACTATCCGCATCAAGGAAGGCGACAAGATAGAGGAAGCCCACATGCGCAACCGTGCGCTGATAGCCTGGTGGGTGATGGAACATGCCGAGGGTGCTGTGGAACTGGTGAAGATGGATATGAACTATGCTTCTGCCGAGGATGCTTTGAAGGACAGCGAGGGCAATATCATTACGACGAAGACTTATGTGAAGATTAATGATTATGCCAAGCTCCGCCATCTCTTCGGCGAGTTGCTTGCTGAAATTCAGCGCATCAAGAGTGAGGGCGATTTCGAGGCTGCCCGCCTGTTGGTAGAGAAGTATGCCGTGAATATTGATCCGGAATTGCATCGCGAGATACTAGCAAGATACAAGAAACTGAATCTCGCTCCATACAAGGGATTCATCAATCCGAAGATGACGCTGGAGATGGATGAAGAAGGCGAAATTACAGACGTAGTATTGGATTATGAGGAGAGCTATGTCGACCAGATGTTGCGCTACTCTGATGAATACGGAACTTTGTAATAAGAGAAACGATGATAGATAATAAGAACGAGGAATTTCCGATAGTAGATGAAATGGGCAATATCCTGGGCGCTGTTACCCGCGGTCATGCCCATGACGGAAGCAAGATATTGCATCCGGTAGTTCATCTGCATGTATTCAACAGCCGGGGTGACCTGTATCTGCAGCATCGTCCAGCCTGGAAGGATATCCAGCCGGATAAATGGGATACAGCCTGCGGCGGTCATGTTGATTTAGGCGAAAGTGTGAGTCAGGCATTGCATCGCGAGGTAAGGGAAGAATTGGGTATCACTGATTTTGAACCGGAATCTCTTGGACATTATGTCTTTGAGAGTCAGCGGGAAAAGGAACTGGTTTATGTACATCGCTGTGTATATGATGGCGAAGTGAAACCGAGCCAGGAAGAATTGGCCGGTGGCAGATTCTGGACCAAGGATGAAATCAGCGAAAACATCGGCAAGGGTGTTTTCACTCCGAACTTCGAAAACGAATACCAGAAGTATTTCATGTAATGGCGAAATTAGCCATAAAAATACGTCCCGACGTAGCATTTGCTGCATCGGGACGTATTTTTTTGTATGTCGGGACGCAGCAAATGCTACGTCGGGACGTATTTTCAGCAGGGTTGTGGCCTGTTTCTGACCGCATCTGCAGAAGCGTTAAATCTCGTAGATACCCTTGAGTGCGCCTCTTGCAATTTTCTCGAAATCTTCACCGAAGTCGCAGAAACGGAGAACCGCATTAGAGACAGCATGTTTTATTCCCATGTTGTCACCCTGCAATGCTGTGGCAGCCTGATCCAGGAATTCGTTGATGCCACGCTCGTTAGGCTCTTTCCCATTGGCAAAAAGACGGGCAAGGAGCTGGAAACCGGCAATCTCATAGAGCGGCTTATCACTTGCTATCCACTGGTAGGCGATGACAGGCGCATAATCTACGTGCTGCAAAAGGTTGAAGGCAAGCATCTCTGCCATCTCCTGACTCTGTACCTGTTCCATCCATAAATCTGTGATTTCCGGAAGCATCTTATCGGCAGGCATAATGAGTGTAGCCAGAATCTTGCACTCCCGGATATCTTCCTTCCACAGTTCGATGGCGAGGTCATAGTCTTTGCCATATTCCTCAGCCATCTTTTTCAGTTCATAGAATGGTACGCCCCAATTCAGTTTATATCCCAGTCCCTTATCGCGCATAGATTGCGATCCCGGACCGTTCATCAGCAAGCGGAAGCTTCGCTTGATAGTCATCAGTTTCTGATGTGTTTCTTCGTTCATTATATTTAGAGTAAATTATTAACAAAATTAAAGTTTCATTATTTTACAGAACATTCCTTCGAACTGTTCCTCTATATTTGCAGGTTTATGCTTGAAGATACCGAAGATGGCACTTCCGCTACCACTCATCGCTGCATATACGGCACCCAGTTTGTACAGCTTCTGTTTGATTTCAGGCAGTTCCGGGTGCATCTTGAAGATAGGTGCCTCAAAATCGTTGACAAGTTCCTCTTTCCAAGTCTCGATAGGCTGGCGTACAATGTCGCGGCAACATTTGGCTGGTGCCTGTGGGGTGATGGCTGCATAAGCCTCTTTGGTGCTGACGGCAATGTCATCGCGCTTCACCACAACCAGATGATAGCCCCTCAGATTATCGCCAGGACCACTTACCGGCATCAGTTCTTCGCCGATGCCTTCTGCATAGCATGCAGTGTCACCATCTTCGGGGTCAGCAGAAATGAAGTAGGCACAGTCTGCGCCCAGTTTGGCAGCATATTTTTCCATCTCCGCATTACCGATGTTGAGGCGGAAACGCTCGTCCAACAAACGGATCATGAAGGCTGCATCGGCAGAACCGCCACCCAAACCTGCCTGCGAAGGAATACGCTTCACCAGGTGAGCATGGATGCGTGGAATCCTGAAGTCGGCAGCCAGGAGATTATAAGCTTTTACAACGAGATTGTTCTGTTCATCGCAGTCCACTGCGTTACCTGTAATCTTCAGATCACAAGGAACATCGCTAGGGAATTCATCGCCCATGAGCTTGATTTCAAGTGCATCGGTCAGCGGAATAGGGTAGAACACCGTTTCAAGATTGTGGTATCCATCTTTCCGCTTGCTAACTATATTTAAACCAAGATTGATCTTGGCGCAAGGAAATGTAATCATAACTTTTCAGTTTAAAGGGTTCGTTACTATTTCTTTTTTTTGCAAAGATACGGAAAAATATCTAACATGGTGCATCTTTTACAGGATTATTTTTATCAGTAGCATTAAAAATATTAAAATAAGCCCTGTTTTGCAATATCTTTTGTATCTTTGCAATTACAAATTATTAATAGATTATGAAAAAAGGAGATAAAGTCAGATTCTTGAGCGAAGTGGGTGGCGGAAAGGTTGCCGGCTTCCAAGGTAAAAATATTGTGCTCGTTGAGGATGAGGATGGTTTTGAGATTCCGATGCCTATCAACGAGGTGGTTGTGGTGGAGCAGGATGAATACTCCATGGGCAAGATGATTTCGGCTAAGATGGATGCGCAGCAGAAGGCTGAGGAGCATGCCAATACCGAACTGCATCAGGACAGCCGGAGTATCAAGGCTATCTTGAATGATCACGATGACGTGGATATGGATGTAGAGGAATATGATGCTGCCGACCGTGAGATAACCTTTGTGAAACCGGTTCAGGAACGTACGGGTGGCAACAAACTCAGTGCTTATCTCGCCTTTGTACCTATCAACATCAAGGACGTAACCAATACCCGTTTCGAGACCTATATGGTGAATGACAGCAACTACTATCTCCACTATACCTATCTTGTGGCTGAGGGAAATGCATGGACTCTGAAAGCAGAGGGAGAAATAGAACCGAATACCAAACTCTTCATCGAGGAATTCGGTCGTGAGGCTCTGAACGAGATGGAGCATATCGCCATCCAGATGATAGCTTACAAGAAGGACAAGCCATTTCTCCTAAAGCCGGCAACAGATGTTCAGTTCCGTCTCGATCCCGTGAAATTCTACAAACTTCATCTTTTCGAAGAGAACGATTTCTTCGAGACTCCAGCCTATCTCTTTACGATTGTAGAGAACGATGAAATAGCCCGTCCGCTGGTTATCGATTCCAAGCGTCTGAAAGAGCAGATGTATAAGGATGAGAAGGTTGTCGCCAACACCAGCAAGAAGAAAAGCAAGAAGGATGATGGTACCCTTGTGATAGATCTTCATGCGGATGAAGTGCTTGAAACAACTGCTGGAATGAATTCTGCAGATATTCTTCATTATCAGATGGATATCTTTAAGAAGACCATGGAGGAATATAAGAAAAAGAAGGGACAGAAAATTATCTTTATTCATGGAAAGGGCGAAGGTGTGTTGCGCCAGACTCTCATTCATGAGTTGAACTATCGCTATAAGAGTTGCACCTATCAGGATGCTTCTTTCCAGGAGTATGGCTATGGTGCTACACAGGTAACAATAAAGTAATTTATTATGAAGTACGGATTTATTAAGGTAGCTAGTGCCATCCCTGCCGTAAAGGTGGGGGATGTCATTTTCAATACCCAGCAGATAGAGGAACAGATAGCGCTGGCTGAGGGAAAGGGTGTAGAGATCATTACATTTCCGGAACTCTCTGTTACGGGCTATTCCTGTCAGGATCTCTTCCGTCAGCAGATGCTTCTTGAATCATCTGAGCAGGCAGTGATGATGTTGCTCGATTTCACACGCAAACTCGATATCATCTCTATCGTGGGTGCGCCGGTGATAGCGGGCGACTTGTTGCTCAATTGTGGTATCGTTATCCAGCATGGACAGATTCTCGGTATTGTACCGAAGACATATCTTCCAAACTACAGCGAGTTTTATGAGAAACGCTGGTTTGCTTCGGCTCAGGACCTGAGAGATTGCGAAGTCCGTTATGCCGGACATAAGGTGAAACTGACGCCTGATGTTCAGATTTTTCAAACTTTCGATGGCGTACAGTTTGGTGTGGAAATCTGCGAAGATGTATGGGCTCCGGCTCCTCCTAGCAACAAACTGGCACTAGCAGGAGCAGACCTGATTTTCAATCTTTCTGCAAGCGACGAACTCATCGGAAAACATCATTATCTGAAGAGTCTGCTCAGCCAGCAGAGTGCCCGTACCATGACCGGATATATCTACAGTTCCTGCGGATTCGGTGAGAGTACGCAGGATGTGGTTTATGGCGGAAATGCCCTGATTTATGAGAATGGAGTTTTACTTTCACAGAGTGAACGTTTCTCTGTTGAACCGCAGATGGTTATCTCACAGATAGATGTAGAGAAACTCCGCTCTGAGCGTCGTACGAATTCTACTTATGTAAATGCCCAGCGCAATATTAAGTATTCTGTTCTCGGCGGTCAGTTCAATATCCGTAATATCGAAGCCGATCCTACCGAAAATGAACGCGATTTTGTGTTGGAACGTGAGGTGAATCCTCATCCGTTTATTCCTACCAGCAGCGATATGAATGCCTCTTGCGAGGAAATTTTCAATATCCAACTCATGGGACTAGCCAAGCGTATCGTTCATACCCATGCCAAGACCGTAGTAATCGGTATTAGCGGCGGTTTGGATTCTACGCTGGCCTTACTCGTTTGTGTAAAAGCTTTTGATAAACTCAAAATGAACCGAAAGGGTATCGTAGGTGTCACTATGCCGGGATTCGGAACCACAGACAGAACCTACAATAATGCTATCTCGCTGATGCAGAGTCTTGGTATTACCATTAAGGAAATCAGCATCGCCAAGGCTGTAACCCAGCACTTTGAGGACATCGGTCAGGATGCCAGTGTGCATGATGTGACTTACGAGAATTCCCAGGCTCGTGAACGTACCCAGATTCTGATGGATTTAGCCAATAAGATGGGTGGTATGGTTATCGGTACCGGCGACCTTTCAGAGTTGGCATTAGGATGGGCTACCTATAATGGTGACCACATGAGCATGTATGGCGTGAATGCCAGCATTCCTAAGACCCTGATCCGTCATCTCGTAAATCATGTAGCAGAGAGTGGGGTAGACGAACAGAGCCGCATCACTCTTCGTGATATCATCGATACTCCTATCAGTCCAGAGTTGATCCCGGCAGATGAGAATGGAAATATCAAGCAGAAGACGGAAGATTTGGTGGGACCATACGAACTGCATGATTTCTTCCTCTACTATTTCCTGCGTTTCGGTTTCCGTCCTTCCAAGATTTACATGTTGGCAAAGAAGGCATTTATTGATTCCGAACTGGAGCGTGTAAAAATCAGTGATAATGATCCTGACAGCTATGATGAGGAGACTATCAAAAAGTGGCTGAAGACCTTTGTGCGCCGTTTCTTCAATCAGCAGTTCAAGCGCAGCTGTCTGCCAGACGGCCCGAAAGTCGGTAGCGTAAGCCTCAGTCCTCGTGGCGACTGGCGTATGCCTAGTGATGCTGCATCTGCCATCTGGCTGCAAGAGGCTGAAAATTTATAATACATGGCAGCGAAGTTTTAATAAAACGGGAAATAAAAAGTTAGGAGTCGGGGCGCTGTTCCAACTCCTAACTTTTTCGTTTATAATAAAATAATTATATAAAAAGTCTTTCTATTTTTGGGTAAAACATATTTTTTTTGTAACTTTGCGCCCAAAAGTAAAAACATTATAAAAATATAAGATAATATGGCTAAGAAATTTGCCGAGCACAACGGTCTGAATTTGACTCAGACAAACAATGACGTACTAGCAGCGTGGGAGAAAAATGATATCTTCCACAAGTCTATCGACGAGCGTGAAGGCTGCCCTCAGTTTATCTTCTTCGAGGGACCTCCATCAGCTAATGGCCACCCGGGTATTCACCACGTGTTGGCACGTAGTATCAAGGATACATTCAACAGATACAAGACCATGAAGGGTTTCCAGGTTCACCGCAAGGCGGGATGGGATACCCACGGACTCCCTGTTGAACTCGGTGTCGAGAAGGAACTCGGCATCACCAAGAAGGATATCGACAACAAGGCTTCAGAGAAGTATATCTCTACTGAGGATTACAACCACAAGTGCCGCGAGAACGTGATGAAGTTCACCGCTGAGTGGCGCGAGTTGACAGAGAAGATGGGTTACTTCGTAGATCTCGATCATCCTTATATCACCTACGATAACAAGTATATCGAGACTCTCTGGTGGCTCCTCAAGCAGCTCTACAACAAGGGGATGCTCTACAAGGGTTACACCATCCAGCCATACTCTCCAGGTGCAGGTACAGGCTTGAGCTCTCACGAGTTGAACCAGCCTGGCTGCTATCGCGATGTTAAGGACCTCACCACCACAGCCCAGTTCCTCATCAAGGATCCTAAGGCTGAGTGGACCAAGTGGGGCAAGCCATACTTCATCGCATGGACCACTACACCTTGGACTTTGCCATCAAACGTGGCTCTCTGTGTGGGTCCTAAGATTGACTATGTAGCCATCGAGACCTACAACCTCTACAATGGCGAGCCTATGACACTCGTGATGGCTGAGGCTCTGGTTGGTTCATATCTGAAGGCAGACCAGGAGTGCAAGGAAGGCGATCTCCTGCCATTCGACAAGGAGAAGAAGCAGTGCCCTTGGCGCATTGTCGACCACATGAAGGGTACCGACCTCGAAGGCATGCACTACGAGCAGCTCCTGCCATGGGTAAAGCCATGCGAGAAGGTTGATCTCTTCGCACCGGCTTTCGTAACAGAATATGCTGCTGCTCATCCTGAGAAGGTGTTCGCTTCTGAGGATGGTCGCGATCAGTTCGTCGAGATGGAGAGTGAGGCTTTCCGCGTAATCCTCGGCGACTACGTTACTACCGATGACGGTACAGGTATCGTTCACATCGCTCCTACATTCGGTGCCGATGATGCCAAGGTGGCTAAGGATGCCAACATCCCAGCTCTCTACCTTATTAATAAGAAGGGCGAGACCCGCCCAATGGTTGACCTCCAGGGTAAGTTCTATCTCATCGAAGACCTCGATGCCAACTTCGTGAACGCTTGCGTCAACAAGGAGGCATATGCTCATCACGCAGGCGGCTACGTGAAGAATGCCTACGACCCACAGTTTAATGTGGATGGCGTCTGGGACAAGAAGGCTTCTGATAAGGCTGAAGACCTGAACATCGTACTCTGCTACGAGTTGAAGCAGGAGGGCAAGGCTTTCAAGAGCGAGAAGCACGTGCACAACTATCCTCACTGTTGGCGTACCGACAAGCCTATCCTCTATTATCCATTGGATAGCTGGTTTATCAAGGATACAGCCCGCAAGGAGCGCATGGTAGAACTCAACAAGACCATCAACTGGCAGCCTGAGAGCACCGGTACAGGCCGTTTCGGCAACTGGCTCGAGAACCTGAACGACTGGAACCTTTCACGTTCCCGCTTCTGGGGTACTCCATTGCCAATCTGGCGTGACGAGAACCGTGGCGAGAAGTGCATCGGCGGCCTTGAGGAACTCTATGCTGAAATCGAGAAGTCTGTGGCTGCCGGTATCATGCAGAGCAACCCATTGAAGGAGAATGGTTTCGTTCCTGGCGACTACAGTCAGGAGAACTATGATAAGATTGACCTCCACCGTCCATACGTTGACAAGATTGTATTGGTTAACGAGGAGGGCAAGCCAATGTATCGTGAGAGCGACCTCATCGACGTTTGGTTCGATTCAGGTTCAATGCCTTACGCCCAGCTCCACTACCCATTCGAGGGTGAGATGGCCCGTGGCACAGAGGCAGACCGCGATGCACTCATCCACAGCACCTACGAGGGATATGCTATTCCTCCTAAGTTCTATCCAGCCGACTTCATCAACGAGGGCGTGGATCAGACCCGTGGATGGTTCTTCACTCTGCACGCCATCGCTACCATGGTATTCGATAGCGTAGCCTTCAAGAACGTAATCTCTTCTGGTCTCGTTCTCGATGCCAAGGGTAACAAGATGAGTAAGCACGTGGGTAACGTAACCAACCCATTCGAGATGATTGATAAGTATGGTGCCGATCCTGTTCGTTTCTATATGATGACCAACAGCGAGCCTTGGGACAACCTCAAGTTCGACCCTAATGGTGTGGACGAGACCCGTCGCAAGTTCTTCGGTACCTTATATAATACCTACAGCTTCTTCGCCCTCTATGCTAATGTAGATGGTTTCGATGCAGAGGCTGCTCAGGTGCCATTCGAGAAGCGCCCAGAGATTGACCGCTGGATTCTCTCTTCACTCAATACCCTCATCAAGGGCGTTGACAGAGAGTTGGCTGGCTATGATCCAACCCGCGCAGGCCGTCTCATCGATGCTTTCGTCAACGATGACCTCTCTAACTGGTACGTTCGTCTGAACCGTAAACGTTTCTGGGGTAAGGAGATGAGCGAGGATAAGCTGAGTGCTTACCAGACTCTCTATACCTGCCTGATGACAGTGGCTAAGCTGCTGGCACCATTCGCTCCATTCTATGCAGACGAGTTGTATCACGACTTGGGCGGCGAGTTGGAGAGCGTACATCTCGATAAGTTCCCTGTAGCTGATGAGGCTGCTATCGATGCCGACCTGGAGGAGCGTATGGCCATCGCCCAGAAGATTACTTCTATGGTATTGGCTTTGCGCCGCAAGGTGAACATCAAGGTGCGTCAGCCACTCCAGCAGATCATGATTCCTGCAGTAGATGATGTACAGAAGGCACACATCGAGGCAGTAGCAGGACTGTTGAAGAACGAGGTGAACGTGAAGGAGGTTAACTTCATTGAGGGTCAGGGTATTCTCGTAAAGAAGGTGAAGTGTAACTTTAGAGTGATGGGTAAGAAGTTCGGCAAGCTGATGAAGGGTGTTGCTGCCCAGATGTCAGCGCTCGATCAGGACCAGATTGCAGCTTTTGAGAAGGCAGGCAACATCACATTGAATATCGACGGACAGGAAGCCGTGGTAGAGGTAGCCGACGTGGAGATTATCTCTGAGGATATTCCAGGATGGCTCGTATCTAACGAGGGCAATCTGACCGTAGCGCTTGAGGTAGAGTTGACCCCAGAATTGAAGAAGGAGGGTATGGCTCGTGAGTTGATCAACCGTATCCAGAACCTCCGCAAGGAGACAGGTCTGGAGATTACCGACCGCATCAACGTAACTGTGGCTCCTAATGAGGAGACCAACGCAGCCATCGAGTCATTCGCCGACTACATCAAGGGTCAGGTATTAGCAGACAGCATCGAAATCGGTGACAACGCAGGTGTTGAGACCGAGTTTGATGACTTTAAGTTGAACATTCTCATAGAGAAGAATTAAATAGTTAGGAGTTAGAAGTTAGAAGTTAGGAGCATTTCCAAACTGCTTGCTTCTAACTTTCTAGCCCTTATTTCCTAAAAACATTAACAAATAACATAATAGATAACATCTATGGCTAACGAAAAACTACGTTATAGCGATCAGGAGCTCGAGGAGTTCCGCGCTATTATTGATGAGAAATTGAAGGTGGCAAAGCAGACTTATCATGATTGCATGGCTCAGCTGAACCACTCAGACAGTAATGATGTGGTAGATACATCACCAACCTACAAGGCTCTTGAGGAGGGTAGTGAAGCACAAAGCAAGGAAGAAATCATCCAGATGGCCCAGCGTCAGCAGAAGTTCATCAAGGGATTGGAAGCAGCTTTGGTTCGTATCCAGAACAAGACCTATGGTATTGACCGCGAAACAGGTGAGTTGATTCCTAAGGAGCGTTTGCGTGCTGTACCTCATGCCACTTTGAGTGTAGCTTCTAAGGAGGCTAGAAAAAAGTAATAAATGGAGAAAACAAGTAAAATTAAATACGGATGGCTCGTCACGGCAATGGTGGTTGTCCTTCTTGTTATCGATCAGATTATCAAGGTGTACATCAAGACCCATTTTTGCCTTGGCGAGTCTGTTCGTGTTACTGATTGGTTTTATATCGAATTTGTTGAGAACAACGGAATGGCTTGGGGTATGTCGTTTATCGGCAAGTTCTGGCTAAGTCTGTTGCGCCTGGTAGCCATCTGTGCTTTGAGCATTTATCTGCATCGCATCATTAAGCGTGGTACCTATCGCTTGTTATATATCATTTTGGTGGCGCTGGTTCTGACAGGTGCAATCGGCAATATGATTGATTCCATCTTCTACGGACTTATCTTCACCGGTGCCTCACCTTATTATGTATCTTATCTTGTGCCTTTCGGCGAGGGGTATGCACCCGTGCTCATGGGCAAGGTGGTTGATATGTTCCGCTTTCCGTTCTTCACCTATACATGGCCTGAATGGTTCCCTTTCTGGGGTGGACAGCATGGTACATTCTTCGATCCTGTATTCAATTTTGCAGATTCCTGTGTATCAGTCGGCATCATTTCTCTCTTGCTTTTCTGTAGAAAAGAACTGGAAGCTCTCGGAGGTGATGATAAGGAGAAGAAGGTTAAAGATTCTTCTTTTATTGAAACTGCTGAAGAAAAGATAAAGTCTCAATCTCAAGAAAATAAGGAGGACAAGTAATCATGAAGAAAGCTTTTCTTTATCTCTGTTGGATAGTAACCTTTTGTGCAGCCTTTGCTTCTTGCAAGCCTTCGCTGCCAAGAGATGTGCTCTCTAAAGGAAAGATGACGGATATTCTCTTCGATTATCACATCGCTCTTGCTATGGCGCAGAACGAAGACGGTGGTAGTGAGAAGAATAGTCTGGCTTATCGCGAGGCTGTACTGAAGAAACATGATGTCACCTCGGCAGACTTCGACAGTTCGATGGTTTATTATATGCGCCATACAGAATTGCTGCATGATGTGTATAAGGATTTGGCTGAAAGATTGGATAAAGAGGTGGTTGCATTGGGTGGAAACAGTGCAGGAAATAGTGATTTTGACAATCTTACTGCTGTTGGCGATACTGCCAATATCTGGAAAGATGCTACTTCGATGGTATTCTCGCCTGATGAGGGCTTCAACAGTCGCAGTTTTAAAATTGAAGCTGATACTGCTTTCCATAAGGGTGACCGGTTCCGTCTTGATTTCGAATCGCAGTTTATCTTCCAGGATGGTATGCGTGATGGTATCGCTTTGCTGGCTGTTCAGTTCAAGAACGATAGTGTGGCACAGACTGTAATTCATATTCAGAGTGCTCAGCACTATAGTGTAGAACTCGCTGATAATGATAGCCTTGGAATCAAATGTGTAAAGGGGTACTTTATGTTGAATGAGGGTGGCTTCAGTTCTGATGCCGGTTCTTTGACGACTCTTAAACTGATGTTTGTCAATAAGATTCGTCTCATCCGTATGCATCCTAAAAAGGTGGCACCGGTTTCTTCTTCTGCAGCATCTTCTGATTCGGCAAAAGTAGATACAGCTCGTAAGACCCGTATACCAGGTCCGAGTGTTCCAGCGCGTCCGGATGGAGCTTTGGCGCCTCCGACCAGTGCACCGGTTTCTATGCCTGATAAACCTATTCAGATGACGAGTAATTAGTCTGGATGTTTAAGATATGACTGAAATGAGGAGATGCGGAGCCCATCAGGTGATATTGCCGGATGGCTCGATATTGCAGCAGGCTGTGGTAGAAATACAAGAGGGCAGGGTGGTGAACTACTTCGAGTTTCGTGAGGAGTTGCCGATGACCGAATGGTTAGGCGGCGAAATCCGGGTGGAACGCGATGAGGAAGGCATCCTTCGTGCCCTGTGGAACGGAAAAGTAATCAATAAACATTAAACATAAACATTAATAATATGTTAAGCGTAGATCAATTAGAAGACAAGTTGATAGACTTGGCATTTGCTGAGGATATCGGTGATGGCGACCACACAACTTTGTGTTGTATCCCAGAAGACGCCATGGGTAAGAGCCACTTGCTTATCAAGGAAGATGGTGTGTTGGCAGGTGTTGAAATGGCAAAGAAGGTATTTGCCCGTTTCGATCCTACCATGAAGGTAGAAGTGTTGCTTCAGGATGGAACCAATGTTAAGAAGGGTGACATTGCAATGATTGTAGAGGGTAAGACCCGTTCTTTGCTCCAGACAGAGCGTTTGATGCTCAATATCATGCAGCGTATGAGTGGCATTGCTACCATGACTGCTAAGTATGTAAAGCGTCTTGAGGGTACAAAGACTCATATCCTTGACACCCGTAAGACTACTCCAGGTCTCCGTATGTTGGAGAAGCAGGCTGTGAAGATTGGTGGTGGTATGAACCATCGCATTGGTCTTTTTGATATGATTCTCTTGAAAGATAACCATATCGATTTTGCTGGTGGTATCGATAACGCTATCGACCGTTGCCATGCTTATCTGAAGGAGAAGGGCCTCGACCTAAAGATTGAAATCGAGGTTCGCAGTTTCGATGAACTTGACCAGGTATTGAAGCATGGTGGTGTAAATCGTATCATGCTCGATAACTTCTCTGTGCCTGATACTAAGAAGGCAGTAGACATCATCGCAGGTAAGTATGAGACTGAGTCTTCTGGCGGTATCACTTACGATACCATCCGCGATTATGCAGAGCAGGGAGTTGATTTCATCTCAGTTGGTGCCTTGACACATAGTGTAAAGGGCTTGGATATGAGTTTCAAGGCTTGCGAATAAGTGAAGAATGAAGAGGGAAGAGTGAAGAATTCAAATGCTCTTCTCTTTTTGTATATATAAACTTTGTATATATAAATTAAGGTATATTTATGAATAAGATTTTCGCTTCAGCCATAATGGCTGTAGCTATGTTGGGCAGTGTCTCTGAGGCTGAGGCATG
>ULOC01033887.1_pt1 | contig 40556 bp, 40 predicted proteins | sample 1952181 | NCBI WGS metagenome assembly ULOC01 (sample SAMEA4835592, study PRJEB28245) | human gut metagenome | biome: gut microbiome; material: fecal sample | place: Denmark | collected 2008
TTCATAGAGTTTTTAACTCTATGAAAACAGAATTAATGGATATGTATATTATTTTTAATTTTGGTAGGCTATAAGTGTTGCATATTATAGCTAGAAATGGTTTATATTAATATGAAAAAATTTAATAAAGATAAGTATTTAAAGAAATTAAAATTTAATAAGTATAAGAGATACTTATATATAGGAATACCTTGTATATTAGTATTATTAATAGGAATATACTTTGCTTATTCAAAGTTTAGTGTTTTTAAAGAGGAAGAAGTAGTAAGAACTACGGTAGAAAGTTTTATCTCTGATGATGCTGTTATTGGAGCTTATATAGATGGAGAATACTCTAAAACTATTCCTGGTAAGAATGATGGTTATATAGTAGATAAAATAGTCTGTGATAATGATGCAACTGCTTCTTGGAATAATGATTCTTGGGGAATAGTATTAACTAATCTAACTAAGAGAACTAAATGTAATGTGTATTTTAAGAAAGGCATAAAAATTGGTAATTTGACTGCTTTTGTTGATGAGTTAGGTAAATGTCCAACTATCAATAGTGATGGTACAGTTAATGTAACTAGTGCTGAAGCAACGGATGGTTATGTTTGTAGTGCAAAAGACGCATATGGAACAAGTTATTATTATCGTGGAAATGTTACAAACAACTATGTAAAGTTTGGTAAATGGTCTGATGATTTACCGACATCGTTTGTTGATGGTGATGGTAATATATATGATTCTTATGATGATTGTACAAGTTTTGGTGGTGGTGATTGTACTGAGTTAGCTCTTGCTGGAAAAAGTATGTACTGGCGAATTGTTCGTATTAATGGCGATGGTACCGTTAGAGTAATCTATGATGGAACTTCAGCTCATACCAATGGTGAAAGTAGTATGGATAGACAAATTGGAACATCAGCATTCAATTCATATTGGAAGAAGGATAATGTTCAAGAAGCTACTGAATCATATGTTTATGATAATGCTGGTGTTGGCTATATGTATGGTAATCGTGATGCTATGGTAGAAACCACATCATCTTTTATATCAACTAGTTTTCAAAATAATTATACATATTATATTGCTAAAGAGTATACATATGATGCCACAACCGATAGATTTACTTTAAAAGATCCGATTGCCGTATTAGGTAGTGCTATGACCTCAGACTATGTAGGCTATTATACTTTTGGAAATTCAAATGTTAGTTATTCTAATAGCCGATTGATGAAAATATTTGGAGTAACAGCTGGTCGTATAGATGCCGATGTAGAATATGGTTATATCACGTATGGGACTTCAAGTAAAGAAGTAGCTCAGACTAATATAAATGACTCAACTATAAAAGCTTACTTAGATAATTGGTATAAAACTAATATTTTCGGTACGAAAAATGAACAATATTTAGCGGATAATATTTTTTGCAATGATCGCAGTTTTGCATCTAGTAATTCAGGAACTGGAGCTGGAGTAAGTAAAACATATTATAATTGGTATAATTGGCATACATCTAAGTCTAATTTAAAATGCCCACAAAAAAATGATGCCTTTACGGTAAGCGATACTACCAATGGTAATGGAGCACTAACATATCCAGTCGGACTTTTAAGTACGGATGAAATAGTACTAGCCGGTGGATTGGATAAAGAAAATAGTGATTATTACTTATACTTTGGGAACTGGTGGTGGACTTCCTCACCATACGAATTTGCCAGCAGCAGTGCTGACATGCGTTATGTGGCTCAGAGTGGTCTTGCGAGTGCCAAAGGCTTTGGTGCTGCTGATTCCAGCCGTGGTGTTCGTCCAGTTATCAATCTGAAGGCTGAAGTGCTGGCACAAGGCTCCGGGACAGCTTCGGATCCTTATCGCATTTCTTCGTAGAAGAAATTATAAATTGTAAAATAGAAAGTCATAATGAGAAGTTATGATTTTTTAAAGCAATTAAGATTAAGGGGTTAAAAGTATCTTAATATATAGTATTATTTAGGTATAAATTAAAATATGTTAATAATAGTTATGGGACTGTTAATGTGACGAAAGTAGAATCTACATATGGGTATGTTTGTAATGTAACTGATGTTTATGAGACTAGTTATTACTTTAGAGGAAATATTACCAATAACTATGTTAAGTTTGGAGGATTTTATTGGCATATTTTAAGAATAAATGGGGATGGCTCAATTAGGCTTGTCTATGATGGAACTAGTGCTCATGATAATAATGAATCAAGTAGTGATAGAATTATTGGGAATAGTAAATACAATAGTAGTGCGAATGATAATACTTATGTTGGTTATATGTATGGTAGCACTGGTGCTTCTTCATACGATGCAACGCATGCTAATACTAATGATTCTACTATTAAGATTTATATTGATAATACAACTAATCTAAGTAAATATTTTACTTATTATCAGCCGATGAGGTCGTTTTAGCTGGGAATTGGACTGATGCTAATACTAATTATTTATATACGGGTAGTCAGTATTGGACTATTTCTGCTGGTAGTTATACAACGATGACTTCAGGAAATAGATTAATTGATGCTGATGGAGGTTCTCCTAATTTTAGTTTAGTTGATGTTGATATTGGCGTTAAACCTATTATTAATCTTAAAGCTAATTCTTTAACTAAGGTTCTAGGAACTAAGGATAGTCTATATACAGTGGAATAAAAAAACTACAAGTGTTTAAGTTAATTACTTATTCTTGTAGTTTTTTTCCTTGATAAGTATCTCTTTTTACCATTTCTTTATCTATATCATTTAGAACACAAAATTTCTTTAAGACCCATTCGGGAGTAATTAAATCTTCTTTTTTAGGATCTCCTGTTAGTCTATGAATAACCATTTCTGGACGAAGATATTCTAACTGGGAGACTACTATATCAATATATTCTTCTTTAGTTAAGATATGAAATGGCTTTTCTTGATACATAGAAGCTAACTTAGTGTTTTTAATAACATGTAACATATGGATTTTAATGCCAGCTACATTTAAAGAATTTACATATTTGGCTGTATTAATCATCATATCTTTGGTTTCGCCAGGTAGACCATTAATAATATGGACAACTACCTTAATATTATTAGCTACTAACTTTTTAACACACTCGTCAAAGTTTTTTAAATCATGACCACGATGGATTAATTTTAAAGTTTCATCATACATAGATTGTAATCCTAATTCAATAGTAAGATTAGTTCTTTTATTTAAATCGATTAGATATTCTAGGCATTTATCAGAAATACAATCACTACGAGTAGCAATAGAAAGGCCAATAACGTTAGGAATTTTTAAAATAGGTTCAAACTTTTCTTTTAGTATTTCAACTGGAGCATAAGTATTGGTATTAGCTTGGAAGTAACCGATGTAATAGGCATCTTGCCATTTATGTTCCATAACATTTTTAACCATTTCAAATTGCGTTATTAAATCATCTTCGACTAAGCCGGCAAAATCACCACTACCTAATGGTGAACAAAATATGCAACCATAGCCATCTTTTTTATTGGGACAACTGAAACCGGCATTTAAAGAAACTTTAAAGACTTTTTTTCCATATTTAGTTTTATATTCATAATTTAGGGTATGATATCTTTTATTATCGAGAGTATATTTAAACGTGTTTTCCATGTAAATCACCTAGAAGTAGTTTAACATAAAAACTAAATTTTAAAAATAAAAAAAATAAGTTGGAAATTTTTAATTTTAGTCCAACTTACTTTTTGTTTGATGGTATAGATAACATTAATCTACTGATAAAACATAAGGCTTTTCTTTAAGTCCTAATCCAGCTATTAAAGAATCTGCTTTTATATTAATAACTGGTTTTACAGACGCAGAATTAGAATTAATTCCAAAGTTTGGTGTTGAACCATCCTCACTTATTGATCTATTACCTGTTATTCCTATAGTACAACTTCCTGCGGAAGCAGTCCAATATTTATTACCTGTATATAGATAATACCCGTTATTAGCACTATTCCAGCCACCGGCTAAAGTAATATCATCACCAGACAATAGTCCTATTGGATAAGTTAAAGCTCCATTACCCTTACTAGTATCACTTACTGTAAAAGCATCATTCTGTTGAGGACAAGTAAAAGATACTGTCATATTACCATAACTACTTCCATCCCAAGGTCCTCTGGCCAACGATAATAAGTTCCTTTGGTTCCATATCCACTAGTACCATGAGATCCATCTGTATAAGTACTAATCTTACGGTCATTGCAAAAGATATTATCCGCTAGATAAGTGGAATACTGACTTAAATTAGTTGTATACCAATTATCTACAAACTTCTTAATAGTTGAATCATTGGTATTCGCATGGGTCTCTGCATAAGTTGATGCACCAGTTTTACCATACATATATCCTACATAAGCATTATCATTCGCATTACTATTGTATTTACTATCCCCAATAATTCTATCACTACTAGCTTCATTATTATTATGAGCACTAGTACCATCATAGACAAGTCTAATTGTCCCATCCCCATTTATTCTTAAAATACGCCAATAAAATCCTCCAAACTTAACATAGTTATTGGTAACATTTCCTCTAAAGTAATAACTAGTTCCATAATCATCTGGTGCACTACAAACATACCCATCTGTGGATTCTACTTTTGTTACATTAACAGTTCCATCACTATTAACACTTGGACACTTTCCTGTCTTATCAACTGATGCTATAATTCTATCAGTAATTTTACTGGTCTTAAAATAAACATTACACTTAGTTCTTTTCGTTATATGAGAAACATTTAAATCCCAAGTAAGATCATTCCATACTCCTACAGCATTATTATCACAGACTACTTTATCAGCAACATATATAGAATTATCTTTAGGAAACTCTCCTACTAATTCATCATCTAAATAAGCCCCAATAATTACATCTCCATGGATAAAACTTCCTACCGTAGTTTTTACTACTTCCTTTTCTTTAGAGACAAAAAATAAGGAATGAGCAAAATAAATTCCTAGAATACCACTACAAATACAAGATAAGATCATATAGAAGTATTTGGAATAATTTTGCCAAAATTTTTTGAATTTTATTTTTTTCAAATATCTATTGCTATTAAATTTTTTCATATATTACATATCCTCACAAAAATTATTAAGAAGAAGTTATTGATCCTAATTAAATTTTTAATGTTATTTGAATTTAAATATTTAAAGAGATAAAGATAAAAGATATAAGGTATTGTAACTTATTCTTAATTTACACTATAACTATACTATAGAAATTTTTTTAAATCAAGATTAAAAATAGTTTTATAAAATATGAATGATTAATTAATTTTAATACTAAATAAGGTTTAAGATGCTATTATCTTTTTTATTGAAAAAGACTTTTTAGTTTGTTATACTTAAAATTAGAAAGAATAGGGATGTCAATTGAGTACTTTAGGAAATCATTTTTTACCAAATATGAATAATAGGATGACAAATCCTAAGGCTGTATTTAAAGGAAAAAATTATCGTATAAGTATAATTAGTGATATGATAATTCGTCTAGAATATGATGAAGAAGGAATATTTAATGATTATTTAACTGAGAATGTCTTAAATAGGAATTTTCCATTACCACAGTTAGATGTTCAAGAAGATCATGCTACTTTAATTGTTAATACTAAGTATTATCGTTTACAATACTTAAAAGAAAAACCTTTTAAAGGTAGTCTTTTTGCACCTGATTCAACTTTAAGAGTTAATGTTTTGAATTCTCAAGCTTACTGGTATTATGGCAGTGATGAGATTAAAAATATTTCTTGTTTAAAACCAAATTTAGATTTAAAAAAAGAATTTGTTTTTGCTAGTGAGGTTTTAGATTCTTACGATAAGAAAGATAGTAAAGCTAAGGAAGATGATAAGACTAAAAAAAAGGAAGAGTTAAAAAAAGAAAAAGAAAGATATCAAAAAGCTAAAAATAATATATTTGAAAGACAAAAAAGCTTGTATTCTTTAGAAGGTTTTAGTACTTTAGATGACTCAAATAGTATGATAATTGATGATAAGGGTTATATGGTTCCTAGAACACATAAATCAATTGATATGTATGTTTTTGTTTATAATAAAGATTTTCGTTTGTTTTTAGGAGAGTATGCTACTTTAGCTGGTAGATGTCCTTTAATTCCTAGATATGCTCTTGGTATTTGGTGGTATAAAGATGATGTTTATACTTTTGATAATGTTAGAAAATTAGTTTACGATTTTAATAGTCATCACATTCCTTTAAATGTTTTAGTGTTGGGAAGTAATTGGCATATTAAAGATCCTAATGATTTAAAAAAATTTAAGAGTGGTTTTACATTTAATAGGGATAAACTTGGTACTTTAAGTAACTTTACGACTTTTTTACATGAAAGAGGTATTCGTTTAGGACTTAGTCTAGATCCAACTGAAGGTATTCATCCTCATGAGTTTAAGTATCGTGATTATGCTAGTGAACTGGGGGTTAATGATAGTCAAGATTTACCTTTTAATGTTTTGGATACTAATGTTATTGCTGCTTATCTAGATAAGCTTATTATGCCTTTATATAATGATAACGTTGACTTTTTCTTTTTAGATGTTAGAACTAAAGATAGAAGAGTTATGAATGCTCTTAATTATTATCATTATAATGATTATAAGCAGTTTAATAATACAAGAGGGATGATTTTATCAAGACCAGCTTCTTTAGGAGCAATAAGATATCCTGTTCTTTATACAGGAGAAACAGAGGTAAGTTGGGATACTTTAAGAAAATTACCAGAATTTATTAGTAGTTCTTATAATTCAGGACTTACTTGGTGGAGCAATGATATTGGTGGGTTTAAAGGTGGTATTGAAGATAGTGAATTGTATTTAAGATATGTAGAATTTGGTACTTTTAGTCCAATATTTAGATTTGCATCATCCTATGGTCATTATTATAAAAGAGAACCATGGAGGTGGAATAATCAAGTTTTTAGAGTCGTTAAAGATTATTTAAATTTAAGACTTCAGTTATCTAGTTATTTATATGCTGAAGGTTATAAGTATTATAAATTAGGAATTCCCATTTTTATGCCTTTATATCATGTTGTACCGGAAATGTTAGATGAACCAGATTATAAAAATGAGTATTTCTTTGGTAGTGAACTATTAGTATCTCCAATTACAACAAAAAAAGATATGGCAATGCAACGTAGTGTTGAAAAAATATATTTACCAAATGGTACTTGGTATGATTTTAAAACTGGTAAAAGATTTAATGGTAATACTAGGTATGTAATGTTTTTTAATGATGAAGATTATCCAGTATTTGCTAAAAAGGGCTCAATTATTCCAATGTATGTTCCTGATAAAAATATTAATAACATTGGTATAGCTAAGAATTTAGAAGTACACATTTTCCCAGGAGAAAGCAATATTTATAATTTATATGAAGATGATGGGGTTAGTTCTTTATATGAACAAGGTTATTATATTGTAACTAGATTTGATTACAACTATTTACAAAGTAACTATACTCTAATAATAAGACCATATGAAGGTAAGAGTGGTATTATACCCGATACAAGAAACTATAAAATTAGATTTAGAAATACGAGAACTGCCACTGATGTTCGAGTTTTACAAGAAGCTGATAAGAAAGATTTTACGGCTTATAGTGAAGATAGTGACTTTGTTATTGAAATTAATGATGTTTCAACTGTTAAACAGTTAACTATTATTTGCCGCGGTAAAAATATTGAAATTGATGCAACCAGAATTTTAAATGAAGATATTGATGGTATTATTTCAGATATACCAGTAAAAACGACTTTAAAAAATGAGATTGCTAAGATTATGTTTAGTGAAAAAGATTATAGTGATAAACGTATTATGGTTAAAAAATTAAGAACGAAAGGTCTTAGTGATTTGTATATTAGAATGCTTTTAAGATTACTTGAATACACTAGTAATAAAAAATAGATGGCATTATGGAAGAAGAAATTGTACTTTAAAAATTAAATGATACAATAATTTTACTTTTATTCATTGGACTTGCAGATATAAATTATTGTGTTATAATATGAAAGAAAAAAAGAGGAAAAATATGAAAATATATCAAATATTATTATTAATAGGGGTAATACTTGCTAGTATTGCAACATCGTTTTATTTAGTTAAAATGATTAGTTTATTATTAAAAAGTAAGAATAGTAAAAAGATTACAGATAAAGAATTAGATAATGATTTAAAATATATGGTTATATCTATTGTTTTACTTACTATTTGTTCACTAGTATATTGTATTACCAGTATTATGAGTTAGTTAGTGAGTAATGATAAATGTCTATTAAAAAAAGATTAGAATATGAAGATATTGTTAAAGATATCTTAGATAATGAAGAGTTTAAAAAACTTCATTTAGAGCCGCATCATGGTATAAGTAGGTATGAACATGTTTTAAGAGTATCAAAAGTTTCATATTTTTTAGCTAAAAATTTAAAATTAGGTCATTTAGAAGAAATTACAAGGGCAGCTTTACTGCATGATTTCTATTTTGATAAGGATTTAGTAGAGTATGATGCTTATGAAAAATTAAGTATTCATCCTGAGTTGTCTTTAAATATGGCTAGTAATTATTATGATTTAACTGCTTTAGAAAAGGATATTATTGTTAAACATATGTATCCACATACTAAAGCTAAACCTAAGTATGTTGGTTCTTATTTAGTATCTATTTGTGATAAGTTGGTAGCAACTTATGAAATGGCTAGATTTAAAGTATCTTTAAGGTTAGGAATTTATTTAATCTTTATTTATAATGTTGTAAGTATAAGGATGCAACAATAAAAAAATCCTTTTTTGTCCTTGTAGCTCAGCTGGATAGAGCAATCGCCTCCTAAGCGATAGGTCGTGTGTTCAAATCACATCAGGGACGCCATTTAAGAATATAAGAAATTTTACTTTTGTTTTAATATTATAAGTAAAGGTAAGATTTCTTTTTTTATGTCTTTAATTAAATTTATTTGGTTGCATTATAAATAGTGTTGGTGAGTAAAATCATCAACACTATTTGATAAAGAACCCAGAAAGTGGGATTATTTCCTGCTTTTTTAGTGGAATTTTCTAAAAGTATTGACAAACTAAATAATATTTTACTAAAATAAAAGAGAAATCGCTGATATAGAAGAGTAGATAAAATGATTATTTATAGAGAGCAGTAGATGGTGGAAGGCTGTAATATAGTTTTATTGAATGGGCTATGGAGAGACTTGCCGATGTAAGTAGGCTAGTACGGATTACTTAACCGTTAAAATAAGTGTTGTATGTTAGTACAATTTAGTGGCAAGTAAGTATTAAGTCTTATTCTAATTTGTTAGAGTAAGACTTTTTTATAGGAGGTAATTATTTATGAAAAAAGTTATATTGACAGGAGAAAGACCAACAGGACCACTTCATATTGGACATTATGTTGGTTCATTAAAAAATCGAGTTAAAATTCAAAATGAAGGGGATTATGATGAGATGTATTTGTTTGCAGCCGATGCTCAAGCCCTAACAGATAATTTTGATAATCCAAAAAAAGTAAGGGATAATGTTTTTGAGGTAGCTTTAGATAATTTAGCTTGTGGTATAGATCCTAATAAGGTATGTTATTTTATTCAATCAGAGGTGCCAGAACTTACAGAATTAACGTTTTATTATATGAATTTAGTAACGGTATCAAGATTGTATCGTAATCCTACTGTTAAAGAAGAAATTAAATTAAGAGGTTTTGAGGATAGTATTCCAGCTGGGTTCTTTACTTATCCTGTTAGTCAAACAGCAGATATTACAGCTTTTATGGGAACTTTAATTCCCGTTGGGGAAGATCAATTACCAATGATTGAACAAGCAAGAGAAATAGTTCGCAAATTTAATGCAATTTATGGAGAAACTTTAGTAGAACCAGAAGCACTAATTCCAGAAAATGTTAATGAAAGAAGACTTGTTGGTACTGATGGTAATGCTAAGATGAGTAAGTCAATTGGTAATTGTATTTATCTAAAAGATAGTCCAGAAGAAATTAAGAAAAAAGTTATGGGAATGTATACAGATCCCAATCATATTAAGATAACTGATCCTGGTAAGGTCGAAGGGAATGTAGTATTTACTTATTTAGATGTATTCTGCAAGGAAGATTCTTTTCTAAAGTATTTACCAGAATATAAAAATTTAGATGAATTAAAAGAACATTATCGTCGTGGTGGCTTAGGTGATATGAAAATCAAAAAATTTTTAAATGATGTTTTACAAGAAGAGTTAAAACCAATTAGAGAAAGACGTGAAAAATTAGCAAACAATCCAGAATATGTATATCAAGTATTAAGGGAAGGAACAAAAAAGGCAAGAGCTAAAGCTAGAGAAACTTTAAAAAATGTTAAGAAAGCAATGATGCTTGATTACTTTGAAGATTAATAAAAATAATTGTTTTTAGAACATAATAAAGATATAATTATTTTAAGAAAGGTAAAATTAATATGAGAGATTTAAAAATAAATGGTATTTATCGTCATTTTAAAGGGGATTATTATTTAGTACTTGGAGTGGCAATTCATAGTGAGACAAAGGAAAAATTAGTCGTTTATCGTGCTTTATATGGTGATAATTTGGTATATGCAAGACCTTATGAAATGTTTTTAAGTGAAGTTGATCATGAAAAATATCCAAGTGTTAAACAGAAATATCGTATGGAAGAAGTAAACGTAGAAAGTGTTGCTAAAAATTTTAAAAAATAAAAAGGACTTATTTAGTCCCGTGAAGAAGAGTTAAGACTCTTCTTTTAAAATTGTAAGTTTTTAAACTTTTAGTAGCATTTTTACTATTAAAATTAATAGTTTTACTTAAATTTATGATTTCATCATCAGAATAATTATCAAATATTTGTAAATTAAGACAACCACAATTATTAATAATTTCAGGATAATGTTTATATATAAATAAAGCTCTAGTTATATTAATACCGTTATTTAAGGCTTTAGTAAGAAAATACTCAGGAGATATTTTTATATCTAGTAATTCTTCATCACTAAATAATTCAAACATCAGATCATAATTATGATAGAACATGGAAAAATTAGTTTTAGCTATTAAATTATTTAATCTTTTTATAGTATCTTTATTAGGAATGGTCTCTAAGGGTGCAATAATATTTGTTAACTGATCAAGACTAGCACTAAAATAAGTATTATCATTAAAAGTATCTAGTGATTTCTTAGTAAATAAACTATTAACTATTGTTTTAGAGTCTTTTTCAAGTATTTTTAAAGTACAATCTAAAGAAGTAGTTAATTTGATAAATCTTTTAATATAAGTCTCTTTTTCTTTATTATTAAGATCTTTAATAGATAGAAAAAAACTGTGTAAATAAGGTTTATATCTAGTTATAAAGTCTATATAAGAAATATTAGTAAAATGCTTGGTAAAACTATTATCTAAGATGTAGATACCTAAATTACTGGGATATATTCCTAAGGAAAAGTTATTTCTATTTAATAGGGTTAATATTTCTAAATTATCAAAATAAAGTGCTGTATATATTTTAATATAGTAACACTTTTTTTCATCGGTATTTAAATTATTATCTTTTTTTAAAAGGGGAATAATTTTCATATCAATTAATTTTTCTTTTTGGGGATCTAATTTAATTTTTCTTTTTATTTCTTGTTTAATATATGTTAAAAATTCTTGCATAAAATTCCTTCTATTATAAATATATTTATCATCTAAAAAAAGATGTAAAATCATTGTAAAACTTTATTCTTAAAAAAGAAAGACTAAATTTATAAAGTTATATTATTTTCTTAAAAATACATTTAAATTATTCAGAAAATATTAAGTTAAACATATAATTAAGAATTATATAAATTTGCTATTTTCTTTTTTTAAAATTGTGATATACTATTTGAGCTTGAAAAAAAAGAGGGATTTGGATGGAAGAAAGATTAGAAATTGTATTAAATGAAATATTTTTAAAATATGGTTTTTTATTTGATAAGAAAAGTGAATTAGAAGATTTAGTTAGTGATATTACTGATAGATATTTAGAATCAGTTAGACTTGATGTTTCTATTTTTAATACTTATTTAATGGAAATAGAAAGTAGAGTTAGAAAATATTTAGCTTTGAAAATAAAGGAAAATCCTTTTAAGGTTTTAAATAGTTATATAAATAAAAATCTAAGTAATGCTAAAAATAATATAGAAGCTTTAGATAGCATTAGTTATTTGTGTGATATTAGTGGTTATAAAATAAGTAATGTTATGATTAAAGAATTACTTAATAATAATAAAGTTTTAAATAAATTAGTTAGTAGTGCTGTAAAGGATAATATGGTTTATTTAAAAAATAATAATTTAGGTAAAAAAGTATCTAATGAAGTAGCGAAAGAATTTATTTATACTTATTGTGATTTAGAAAATATTGATGTTAATGAAATAAATCCAACTAGTAAATATCCTTATTTTGGTTATGATCTTCCACCTTTTAAAACGGTTGAAGAAGAATTAGAAGTTGTAAATATGGCGAAGATGGGCGATAAGAGTGCTAAAGAAGAGCTTATTTTAAGAAATATTAAACTTATAAATAATGTAGCTATTAAATATCTTAATACAATATTTAATATTGATGATTTAACTCAAGAAGGAATAATTGGGCTTTTAACTGCTATTGAAAAATATGATAGTAGTAAGAAAATAAAATTTAGTACTTATGCTAATTATTGGATTAAAGCTAATATTTTAGGATATATAAAAACAAAGGGTAATGCTATTAAAATTGGTAGTAGTGATACTACTTTGTATACTAAATATTTAAAGTTTCAAGAAAGTTTTTCAAATAAATATGGAAGAGTTCCTACTTTAGCTGAAGCTGCTTTAGAATTAGATGTTGGCATAGAACACTTAGAAATGGTTATTAATTCAAGAAAAAATAATCTTAGTCTAGATGAGTATGTTTATGATGAAGATAAAGAAGCTACTATGGCTGATTTTATACCTGATGAATCAATTGATATTGAGGCAGATGCCGAAGATTTAGAGTTAAAAGAAAATATAAATACTATTTTAAATAATATTGGTTTAAGTGATAAAGAGAAGATAGTAGTTTATTTACGTTTCGGCTTTGATGGTAGTGGGACTATATGTCCAAGACAAAAAATTGCTGATTATTTAGGATTATCACAACAAAGAATTGGACAAATAGAAGAAAGTGCTAAAAAGAGAATAATTAATAGTAAAATTTTTAAAGATTTAATAGCCGATGATTCATTAACAAGAACGTTAGATGTTTTAAAAAAATAAGTATAAGATTAATCATGATTGGAAGTTGATAATATGGAGGAAAAAGTCTTAGATAGTGTTTATAACAAATATGCTTTTCTATTTCAAAATAAGAGTGAATATTTAACTAAAGTAAGACAAGCAATAGAAAAATATGAAAATTGGGCTTTAAGTAGTTCAAATATAGAGTTATTCTTATATGAATTAGAAGTAATTATGCATAAATATTTAAAAGAAAGATTAAATGAAAATCCTTTTGATGTTTTAGATAAGTATATTGAGATAAATTTAAAAAATTGTACGAACTATTTAGGTGCTTTAGAAGATTTAGCTAAATTTTGTGATACCAATTATTTAATATTAAGTACTGATTTAGTAAAGAAATTATTACTTGATAATGTTATTTTAAATAATATAGTTGGTAATGTTTGCAAGAAATATTTAAATAGTATAAAAATTGGTCGTTTTAATAATGAAACTACAAATAAACTAGTTAGAGAATTCGTTTATATCTATTGTGACTTAGAAAAGATTGAAATAGCTTATGAAAACAGTAGTTATTCATATTTAAGATATAGTTTGCCTCCTTTTGATACGAAAGAACAAGAGATTGCGGCAATTAAAAAAGCTAAAGACGGTGATAATGCTGCAAAAGAAGAGATTATTTTAAGAAGTGTTAGGTTAGTTTATAGTATTGCTAAAAGGTACTGTTCTGAGGGAATTAGTATGGAAGATTTAATTCAAGAAGGTATAGAAGGAATATTATATGCTATTAATGGTTATAATTTTGATTATGATATTAAATTTAATTCTTATGCTTATGAATGGATTAGACAAAAGATATCAAGATATGTTATATCAAAAGAACATTATTTTGGGGGAGCATTTACTAATGCTAAGTTATATGGTGAATATGAAAAAGTGTATGAAAAATTATGCTCTAAATTAGATAGAGAACCAACTATAAAAGAAGTAGCAGAGGTTTTAAAAGTACCTAGTTCTAAATTATATATGGTTATAATTAGTAATACCTCTAATGTTAGTTTAGATGAACCAATAGATAGTGATACTCCTTCTAGTATTAGTGAATTTTTAGCTGATGATAGTAGTGATTTTGTTTTGGAACATGAAGATAAAGAATATCTTGAAAATATAGATAACTTATTAGAGAGTATGGGTTTAACTAAAAGAGAAAAAGAAGTTATTAAGTTAAGAAATGGATTAGATGATTTAGGAATTACTAGAACTAAGGTCGAAGTAGCAGAGATGCTAGGACTTACTCATCAAAGAGTTGCCCAATTAGAAAAAGTTGGGTTAGAAAAAATAAGAAGTTATATGAATAGTGAAGAAAAGAATAATAAGAAAAGATTAAAACTTGAGAAAAAAAATTAATAGATTAATTATTAAATTTTTGCTATACTTAGAACAGGTATAAGGTGATAGTATGATTTATTTAGATTATAGTGCAACAACTCCAGTTAATCCTGAGGTTTTAGATAGTTTAGTTAAGGTTAGTAGGGATTATATTGGTAATCCTAATTCTATGCATAATTTAGGGGTAAAATCGAGAGCTCTTTTAAAAAGTGCAACTAGGCAGATAGCAGATTGTCTAAATGTTAAAATGGAAGAAATTATTTATACAAGTGGTGCTACGGAGGCTAATAATACGGCTTTGCTTGGTGTTGCCTTAAGATATAAAAATAGGGGTAATCATATAATATTATCCAAATTAGAGCATCCTTCGGAATATGTACTGGCTAATTATTTAGAGAACTTAGGCTTTAGAATTAGTTATGTTAATAATGATTCTGATGGGTTAATAGATTTAGATGATTTAAAGAGTTTAATAACGGATAAAACCATATTAGTAAGTATTGTGGGAGTTAATAGTGAAGTAGGAGTTAGACAACCATTAAAAACTATAAGACAAATAATTAAGAAAGAAAATCCTAATACTATATTTCATAGTGATTTAACACAAGCCTTAGGAAAAGTGGCTATTAATTTAAATGATGTCGATTTAGCTAGTTTTTCAGGTCATAAAATATACGGTCCAAAGGGAATCGGCTTACTTTATAAAAGTGAAAAAGTCGATATAGTTCCGTTAATTCATGGTAGTAGTAAAGATTTTCCATTACGTGCTGGAACACCTCCTCTTCATTTAATCGTGGCTTTATCAAAAGCTATTAGATTATGTTTAATTGATTTAGATAAAAAAGAATTATATGTTAAAAAATTAAATGAAAAGATTGTAGATGATTTAAGTCATTATCCTAATTTGAAATTTAATAATACTAAGTATTCAATATATAATGTAATTAATATAAGTTTAATGGATATTAAGCCGGAAAGTTTTGTACATGCCATGGAAGATCATGAAGTATATATAAGTACTAATACAGCTTGTTCATCAGGAGAATTATCTACTTCAGTTATGGCTTTATATGGTGATAAAAAACGAGCAATGACTACTATTAGAATAAGTTTATCATGTAATACTACTATGGATGAAGTTAATAAGTTTTTAACTTTCTTCCATGGGGAATATCAAAGATTTATAAGATTAAAAGGTAAGTAAGTAAAAAAATCTCTAGAATTAAGTTAAGTTTTAGGGGTTTTTTAGATGTACTTAAGTATGGCATAATTTAATGAAAAGTAAAAATAAAAATGTTTAATACGTAATATTTAAAATGTTAAAATGGTACTATGAAGTGGGTGTTTTCATGTTAATTAATAGTAAAGAAATAGGTAAAAACTTAAAAAAAATAAGAATAGAAAAAGGGCTATCTCAGGAGCAACTGGCAAAAAAAATAAATTATACTAGACAAAATATATCAAAGTGGGAAAATGGCATTTCTTTTCCAGCAGATGATATTATTATTAATAAATTATCAACTATTTTAGAAATTTCCAAAGAAGAATTATTAAATTCCCAAAAAGAAAAAGATATTTTGAAGAATAAAAAGAATATTTATTATTGGTTATTTGGCTTATTAATAATTCTATTGTTAGTTTTAGGGATAATTTGTTACTTTATTTTGAATCAAAAAATTTATAAAATTAATATAGATGGCATTTTTTCTGGAGTATATACTAGTAATTTTAGAGAAAGATATTTAAATTTATATACAAATGGATATATAGAAAATTTGAAAGGATTATATTTATATACTGTATATAATAACGAAGAAAAGTATATCTTAAAAACTGCTGAGAATGATATTAATGTTTATGAGAAGGGGGATTCCTATGAATACAATTTAAGGTATGTTTTTAAGTGTGGCTTACATTTAGTTCTATTTTATCAAGATGAAACTTATGATAAATATGATTATTATTTAAATAATGATAAGGCTGATGATACTTGCGACTATGAATATGTTTATAAAAACAATTCTGTTTTAGAAAATTATGGTTTTGTAAAAGATGGCTTTAGTTATATTTATACTTTTGATAATACTAAGTTAATTTATAATGGTTATGGTTATCACTTGGACTTAATAGATAATGAAACAATTGAAAGTGTTGAAACTCTTGGTGAATTTCACTTTTTATATGAAAAATATAATAAAAGTACGGGTAACCAACAAGACGAAATAGTTGAAATTAAAGAAGAAAAAGACTGCATAGAAGAAAAATGTGCAACTTATGAAGATTATGCTAAGTTTATCAATTTTTTAACTAATGTTAATAGATAATAATTGCGGGTGCAACTAAAAAGTTGCACCCGCAATTTTGTATTTTAGTTTATAATTTTTGGGGAAAAGGATAAAATTATGAAAAAAATTGCAAGAAACACATTCTTAGTTGGATTAATTGTATTATCTATAGGTATTGTTAAAGCAACAGAAATTTATTATCAAACTACGGTTACTGTTGGATGTCCATACAAATTAGTAGGACAATATAGAAATTTTGGGGCTGGTGAACAAAAAATCGAATTAAATAAAATTAATTTAGGCACTGCTGAAAGGCAGGAAATAGAAATTGAATATCAGCAAAAGACACTTGTAGGAAGTACAAAGTTAGGTAAAGAAAGACTCGAAATTGTGTATTCAGAGCCAATGAACTTTTCAAAAACTTTTCAATTTGGCAATCAGAAAAAATCTGGAAAAAGAAGATATATATTTTATAACAACTTATCTGGACAAAATAACACAGCCATCTTTATTGATGACGTAAAAATGTATCCAAGGGCATAGTTAAAGCCAAAGACAGTTGCTTTAATTTCTGTCTTTAGCTTTATAATTAAAAAAGAAGGTATATTAATATGAAATTTATAAATACAATTTTTAAATATATAGATACTTATAAAAGAAATATTTTAGTAATAATGCTTATTTTAATAACGGTAAGTGGAATACTTGGAATATCTTATTATATGTTTTTTAATAATAAGATAGAAAAATATCAAAAAAATAATTATATGTTTAAAGTTTATCATGCTGGTTATATAGATGGTGATTATAGTACATATAACAAACTAAAAGAAAGTAAGTACGTAGTTGATATATTTAGCACAAAAGAATACACAGCATCCGTTATTTTTAAAAATGGATGGACCGTTGATTTATTTGGAACTATTCCAAATAATATGAATATGGTTGATGGTCGTACCTTTAATATAGATAGTGATGATGAAATAATATGCCCAGATAATTTTAATGATGATGAAACTGAGTTTTTAAAAAATAAAACAAAGAATATTTCTCAATATTTAAATAAAAGTCTTATTTTAACTGATTATGATGATAATGAAACGAAAGTAAAATTAGTGGGAATTTTTGCTTCTAAAGATGGTGTTTATGAACCAACATATTGTTTTGCATCACATAAAACATTACAAAAAATAAATGAAAAAATGCCCCAATATTATAATTCTGAAAGTATTTATATTCAAATTGATGATAATAGTAACTTAGAAAAACTAAAAGAACAATTTCCAACAATTAACTTTTCTAAAATACAAGAAGCAAATAACGATATCAGAAATTTAGTCTGTGGTATATGTTTATTTATTTATGTTGTCAGTTTATTTATTATAATAGAAATAATGCGAAAAATTGCAGTAAATGTCAAAGCTCAAGGTAGTATTAAAAATAAAATAATATCTGTTTTAAAATTAGAATTAAAACCATTAATAATTGGCATAATGATTGGTCTTGTTATAACTTTTATTATAAATTATTTGGTTATTCCTAAATTAATTCCAAGTATTTATTTATTTTATAATAATTATGCTGAGGTTAAAATTATATATGTTCTTTTAAATATTTTGGTAACTGGTCTTATTGTTGTAATGAGTAATCTTAGGAGTGTCATGAAGATAGAGGTTAAAAAATGAAAAAAGGAAAAATATTTCAAGAATTATTTAAAATTTCTCTTGTATTATTAGGAGTTTATCTTTTAGAAGTTATCTGTTTTAATTTATATGTCAATATAAAGATATTTATTATTTTAGTATTTCTTGTTTGTATTAATATTTACTGTAAAAATTATTTTTTAGTAATTGAAGATAAAGACTATTCGTATGTTGAAAAAATGATTTTATTTTATTCTGTAATTTATTTTTTAATTTTATTACTTGTTACTAGTTTTTTTCGAGGTCAAAGAATTGTAACTTCAAATTTTCATCAAGTTAATTTTATTCCAATTATAAATACTATTAAAGATATAAAACTAATATTATTTTCTAAAAAATTGTGGATGTTAAGTACTATTTTGGGTAATATTGTGATGTTTATTCCTTTTAGTTATCTCTTACCAAGACTTAAGAAAAATATGAATTTTAGGAAAACTATAATGTTAATATTAGGATTATCTTTTCTAATTGAATCTTTTCAATATATGTTTGGAACTGGTGTTTTTGATATAGATGATATTATTTTAAATGGAGTTGGAGCAATTATTACTTATCCTTTACTAAATAATAGTCGTTTTTCTAAAATTGTTGATAAATTTATTCTGCTTAAAACTTTTAAATTTTCAATTAAAGACTATTTAGAAATTAGTATTATCATTCTTTTAGGATTATTTTTTCTAATCTTTTTAATATCTTCATATTGGAAACTAATTTAAAAGAAAAATTTTAGTATGCAAAATAAAAAGGTTTAGTGTTTCCGCTAGACCGTTTTATTTTGCATATAGTGCAAGAAAAATGAAATAGTTAATTATTTCTCTCTACACGATTTGTTTACTTTTTATAAAATTAAGCTGCAATAGGCTCAGTTTCAGCACTTTCATCCTTTTTTACAAATTCGATAGTGTTGTCTTTTGCCTCTTCAGCTAATTTGATTGCACTAACTGGACAAGAATCAATGGCATTTTGTAGAGTATCACTTTCAAGGTTATCTTGACTCTTTACTTCTGATAAACCAGCATCATTTATGGCGAAATGTTCTTCATCCATAGCAGCACACATACCGCATCCCATACAAACACTATCGTCTACTATTAATTTTTTCATATTATTTCCTCCTAAGTAATTATATCAATAATTGTGTAAAAAAGTAAATTAGTAATACCAAAAAATTACAAATTATGCTATTATGTTATTGATGGATAGTAATTGAGGTAATGATATGAACAATGATTATAATGATACTACACCAAGTCGTGTTAAAAAAAATGCAAATCTTTATAGAAGAATAGATGCTTCTACAATTGATGATATTGAGATAAATCAACCAGAAGAAGTAATTGAATCAAACACATCGACTATTGATGTAGAAAAACTAAAAAGTATGCTTGATAAAAAATATCGTGATCCTAGTAGTAATACTTTAAAAGATGTTGATCATAAACCAGTTGATAGACAAATAAATTTAGAAGAAACTAGAGAATATAATTTAGATGAGATATTAAATAAAGCTAAAGCCAATGATGATACTGATTATGGTGTTGAAAGACTGAAGAAACTAAGTGATACAAATGTTTCTATATTAGATGGATTAAATATTAAAGATAATGATACTTCTAAAGATGAGATTAATGGTGCTGAAAAGTTAAGTAAGAGTAAAGTAAGTAGTGATTCTAAAAAATTAATTGAACTTATTGATACCATTAATTTAAAAGAACAAGAAGGTTATGATGCTTTATTAAATGAATCTAATAATAATTATGACGATGATACTAGAGATGATAATAAAAAAGCTAGTTTATTAGATGATTTTGATTTAGAAGATACAACTTCTAATGAACCACTTGATATGTTAAGCGAATTAACTGGTACTGATGAAGATACTAAAGTAGTGGGAGCATCTGAAATAGTTAGTAATAAAGACTTAGAAGATGAAAGTCCTAAATTAGATAATAAAGATGATAAATATGATGATATTGATTTAGAAAATAGTGATGATGATTTTGATACTACAGAAGTAGTTAGTAGAGATGATACTGATGATTTTACTGATAGTATGGAACTTACAACTACCCAAATATTTACTAAAGATGACTTTGAAGATTTTGATGATTTAAAAGAGGCTACTAAACCGCGTATATTTGTTAAAATATTAATATTTTTAATAGTTATTGCCGTTATTATTGGTACTGTCTTTGTTTTAGATCGTGTATTAGATTTAGGTATATTAAGTAGATTAGGTATAAATATATAATAAAAAATAGAAGAGAAGAAAATTTAAAAATAATCTTCTCTTTTTTATTATGGGTTAATATATTTTAATATGAAAAGATTTAAAAAACCTAGAGATATTAATTTATTATGGATATATACAATATTAATTTTAATAGAAGTTATATGGTCTATTAATAGTATTGGCAAGTTAATAAGTCCTAAATTAATTAATATAGTTAAGAATAATATAGTATATTATGATAATTTATTAGTAGAAGAATATGTTGATACTAAAGAATTAAGAAGTAATTTAGTTGATAATTTAATTACTTTAGATAAGAATAAAAATGAAGAAATAATAAATATTAATATTGATACAGCTAAGTCTTATGAATTAATGGCAAATATTGTAAAAGAGTTAAAAGGTAAGTCTAATAATTATGGTGATGTTGATTCTTATGCTAAAAATAAACGAGGAAGTATGGTACTTAGGTATCCAATAGGACTTGCTAGTTCTAATATATTACTTAATAATTTAGGGTATCGTATTCCTTTAAAGTTAATACTTAATAGTAATGTTTTAACGGGTATTAAAACTAAAGTTACTAATTATGGTTTAAATAATGCGTTAATTGAAGTTTATCTAAGGGTAAGTTTTGTTTCTAATGTTATTTATTTTAATATGGATGAGGCACTTAAAAGTGATTATGAAATTCTTTTAGCAAGTCGGATGGTAATGGGGAGAGTTCCAGATATGTTTAATGGTTATTTAGAAAAAAATATTGAAAATAATAATATTAAAAGTTAATAATTTAAAATTTAAGGAAATATCATACATTGATAGATTTGTACCGGTTATTGTGGTACCATATTTGTTAGATACATTTGATTGTTAGATGTTTTGACCTCGGTCCATATTTTAATTTTTTAGAAATGGAAGGAGGTTGGTCCTAGAATGAAGGAAAAGGATGGAGTATTTGGTTGCTCTTATTGTTATATTGGTCTTAATCGACAAAATAACAAATTCCAACAAAAGGGATTAGTTTTTAACTTAAAAAAGGGGGAAACTAAAAAACATCTACTCAAGCTTATGAATAGATGTTTTTCACACTTTAATTATTAATGGGCTGAGAAACATCTAACATGCAAAAATCAAATGTATCTCTTTTTAAATTTTAAGAACAACCAAGTTCTTTCACTAAGTAGTATAGCATATTTTTTGATTTTTGCAACTACCTGGGGTCCATTACTATAATATTTAATTTCAGAAAAAATATACATTATCATTAATAAATTATAAAATACAAATTTTACTTTAGATAAATTTATTTTCTACTTTTAAAAGCCTAAAATTATGGTATACTATTGGTAGAATAGTAGGTGAAGATAATGGATATATTTATTTCGATTGGTTTTGATACTGCTATTAAGAAGTATGTTTTGTTTACTGAAAAAAATCATCATGATTTAGCAACAGATTATTTAGTGTATGTTATGATGATGCTAATATTTATATATGGTAAAGCCGATATTATGAATCCTTATCTTGCTCGTCATAAAAATGGAGCTGCTAATCTGTTGCATAATCTTACTAAATATGGTTTAAGTGAAGAAAAAGTAAATAAATTTTTTAATGATCTTAATAACTATTTAGAAAGAGATAATTATAATAAAGTTTATAATTTGTATAAAAATCCATATTTTCTAATAATATTAGAAGATTTAATAGATATGTTTTATTTAAAAACTTTGTGTGTTGATGTTAGTAAAGAAGAAATGAAGAAGTTTAAAAATCTATTATATTCTTCAAAAAATAGTAATTCAGCTTGTCGTAAGTTAAATGAATTATATAATACTAATCCAGATGGGGCTTTAGTTTATTATAGTAATATTTTTAGTAGAAAAGATTATGCTTTAATGATGATACCTAAGAAAGATAAAATACTGGATATGAGTGTTTATAAACTATTTAATCTTAGTGAAACTGATATAGTTAAAGTAAATAATGCTACTTTAGAAGAAATTAATAATGGGATATATAATTATTTTCATATAAATCCGATAGGAATAAGGGCTTATGATAAGTTAATGGCTAAGGTTAATAAACTTAGTAATACTAAGTATCGTTTAGCGGATAATAGTGGTAGTATTAATTTAATTATGTTTGCTAGTTTCTTTGGATTTGTTATAATTCTAGGAATTACGATAGGACTTATGTTAGTATGAAAACAAAGGTAATTAATGATATAACTTATTATGTTATAAAAGATGCTAATGATATATTAAGTAATATGGATATAAGTGAGAAATTAACAGAGTATTTTGATGATTTTGATTATATTGTTGGGGATATAAGTTATAGTGCTATAAGACTTAAAGGGTTTTATCGAGATAGTAAGAGTAATAATAAGTTTAATAAAATAAGTTTTTTAGATAATTATTTGGAAAAATATTGTTCTTATGGAGCAAAATGGTTTATAATTAGTAAGATTTATAAAGATATAAAATAAGAGTAAAGGATGGTTAATGTGATAGAAAAAATTGAGATATTAAAGGATAATAATGATAAGTTAATAGTAGATGCCATAAGTGCTTTTAGTATTGAATTTAATAATTTAGTACATAATTTTTGTATTGCTACAAGTAATGAATTAGATCAGAATGGTTTAGTAAAACTTTTAGTTAGTGAAATTACAGATAATGGTCTAATTAAAATAAGCGATGAAGGCTTATGGGGCGAAGTTAAAAATGTTATGCGTGCGATTATAAGTGGCAGTAGCTATAATTATACTTATACGAAGATGCCAAAAAGTATCAAAGCTACTAATGATTTTTCAAGAATAATCGCTGTTCAAGAAGCTGCTAAAACTCAGTTAATTAGTGATTATATGGCAAAGAAACCTGCTGATGATGTAGTACCAGTCGTTTCTGATAGTTTAATTAATAATCCAGCTATTTATCCAACAGAGACTCCTGATGGGGCAATTGGACAAGAAGTGACACCTGGTATTTCGGTTGATACATCAACGGTAGCTGGTCAACCTAAAGTAGAAGAGGCAGTAAAACCAGTTAATGTTATGGATGTACCTCAAGTAGATACGGTATCAAAAGAACCAGACGTTTCAATGGATGATTTAGTAAAACAAGCTATTGAAAAAAGCGAAGAACCAACTGCCTTTGATAGACAAGAAGAAGAAAAAAATCTAGCTATTGATGCTACTAAATTAGTTAATGAATTAGAAAATTATATTAGATTAGTAGTAAAAGATGAAATTAAAAGTAATAAATAATTAAGAAAGTTTTACTTGTGGTAAGACTTTCTTTTGATATAAAAATGGATTTTGAAGAATATTATTTAATTGATATTGCTGGTCATTATAAAAAATGATAATATAAAAACAAATAGGGTTATTAATAACTTTATGATTATGGGAGTGAATGTTATGGGACCATTAGTATTTTGGCTAGGAAGTATATTGGAATCTTTTATTTTTACTAGGCTTAATTCGAGAAGGTTATATAAAGATTTAGCTGATAGGGGCTATAAGCTTAAGTATATGGATGGTCAAAAAATAAAGTTAAAAGAATCGCCAGTATGTATGCGTTTTATTCCTTTTTTTAATCTTTTAGATACAGCTGATAGTATTTTGGAATATAACTATTTATTGGATAATACAATAGAGTATTTAAAAAATGAAAATATGATTTCATTAATGACTCAAAAAGAAAGAGAATATTATAAACAAAATCCTACTATTAAAACGGCTTTATTTATAGCTGAAAAAGATTATGAACAAAGAAGATTTGGCAATAAAATTATTTTAAAGGGTGATACTTCTGACTCAGTTATTACTTACTACTATGATTTTACTGAAAATAGTATTGAAATTTTATCTTGTACAGGTGAAATTACTAAGTTAGATGCTGATGATATTATGGAAATTACTATAACTCTTTTAGAAAATTGTTTATATGAGTATTATGCAAAGTATGGAGGGGTTGATAAGTATTACCAAGCCATCATGGATGGTAGAGAAAAAAATAGTATTATTATAGTTAGAGGAATAATAGAGGCTTTAGATGAAGCTGATTTAGAATATGAGAACCAAAGAAAATTAAGTAAAAAACCTAAAGACAATTAGATTTTAAGGAAAGGAGGTCATACTTATGAATTATTTTGCTTTTACTTATAAGTATAAAGATGTAACTTATAAAGAGAAGAAAGAAACGGAAATAGATATATTATTATTAAGTCAATTAGCTTATTTACCAATGGATAATATTAATTTTAAAAATAATAAAAAATATTCTTTAAAAGAAATAGCTGATAATATTGATAGACAAGTATTTTTAAAATCACTTATTGCTCAACGTAATGCTTTAAAGTTATTAGATACGATTAAAGATTTACCGAGGTTTAAGGATATAAAAGTAACTTGTTATGAGTATGAAGCTGATATTAATTCTCAATTTGGGGCAGTTACTTTTTTGCTTCCTAATAAAAAAATTATTATTGCTTTTCAGGGGACAGATGATACTATTTCTGGCTGGAAAGAAGATGCTTGCCTTTCTTATTTGTATCCAACCACTTCTCAAGAAATGGCAGGAAATTATGTTGAAAAAATTATTAGTAAATTTAAGCACCCTGTTATTATTTGTGGACATTCGAAGGGTGGTAATTTGGCTTTAGTAGGAGCTATTAGAACAACTATTTTAAAAAAGTTAGCTATAAAAGAAATCTATTCTTTTGATGGACCTGGTTTAAGAGAAAAAGAATTTGAAAGCTTAAATTATAAATTAGTAAAAAGCAAGTTACATAATATTATTCCTGATGAAAGCTTGGTAGGAGTATTATTTAATCAAGAAAATTTGGATGTTGTTAAAAGTAGTGAAGTAGGAATTATGCAACATGCTGCAAATACTTGGCAAGTAGAAGATGATAGATTTGTAAGGACAACTAAGAGTGCTTTAAGTGATAATTTAGATAAAGCTATTTATGATTGGCTTTTTAACTATGATCTTGAAACTCGTAAGTTAATTATTGATGAGACTTTTGGACTTTTAGAAAAGAGTAATATTAAAAGAGTTAGTGATATTAGTGAAAACTATTTAAAGAGTTTATTTGAAATATTAAAAGCTAGTAAAACATTAGATAATAAATCAAAAGTAGTAATATTTAACTGTTTAAAGTTATTAAGTACTACTTTATCAAAGACTCTAATTAATATGGAACTTACTAAGTTAAAGGAAAAAATAAATTTTAATAAATAATATGTTTTACTTAAGATAAACATATAGAAAATAACTATTTCCAAGTCATAAATAATTTGCTATAATCTAGTTAGAAGATAAGGGTGTAGTAAGATGAACAATTTCTATAATGCAGATAAATACTTTTTAGTTGATACAGTTCGTGGTAATTTAAAGGCTAGTAATATTAATTTAGTGCCACTTAGTAATGTAGCAATTAATTTATACAATCGAAGAACTTTTAAAGTTTTAAGTAAAAAGAGATTAGTTGATGAAGAAGCTGGTAAGGAATCTTTCATGCCTATTGAATCTCTAGGTTTTTTACATACTAGTAATAGTCCTTATCAAGATGATTTAGATGTTATTGATTATGAAGTATTAAAACTTTTAGGGATAAATGCTATGCCTGCTTTTCATTTGTTAACACAAGATAAACAAAGAGGTTCTATTCTTATAAGTGCCTTAAATTTAAGTGATGAGGTTTATACTTTAGAAGATTTATCGAAAAAAATAGTTATAATGATTAGAGAACAAAAATTAACTATTCCCGAGTTTTTAACTAATTATATTCATTTAAATGGTAGTAGTAAAAATAGTCCTATTATGGATATGAAAGATATAAAAGAATTAATTGATTTTCCTATTAATATAATTAGTTATGTTTTTAATTTAGATAGTAAGTCTTTATATAAGATAAAATTAAATTATATTAATTACTTACTGGGAATGTATGCGGTTAATCAAAATAGTATTGAATTAAATACTTATGGTGTTTATAAAAGTAAGACTTCTAGCATAATATGTATGTTACCTGCATTTAATTATTGTAAGTCGATGGAAAGAAGTAGTATTATTAATTTAAATAATAAGTATGTTGATAAAGAAGCTTTTTTAAATACTTTATTTAATAATTATTATGAGTTCTTTAAGGATATTAGTAGAGGACTTATGGAAAATGTTTCGGCTTATAAAAAGAGTATGAATATGATAATAGATAATAATACTTCAAAAAGAGATGCTGCTTTTATTACTGAGCTTATTTTTGATGCTATTAATAATATTGTTTCTCTAGAAGAAGAGCATCGCTTGAGTTTTGGAGAGTCGAGAATAGATATGGCTCTTACCCAAACTAGTATTAATTTAAATGCAGTTAATCATAATCAAGAAGTAAGAAATAAATACGAACAAGTAGAGGAACATTATAAAGTTATTGGGGATGTTAATCCTAAAGAAGAACCAGTAGTTGAAAAAGAAATGGTCAAAGTAAAGGTGGAAGAAGAAAAAACTCCTAAAAAAGGTCATTTGGGTTCTATTGTTTTAGCTATCTTTATTATTCTAGTTATAGTTGCTATTGGTTTTGGAGCTTATTATTTCCTTACTAATTATATAGATTGATTTTTTGTTATTTTTATGATAAAACTTAGGTAGGTGGTTATTATGTTGATTACTGTTGAAAAACAAGAAATAGGTCCCGTTTATAAAAAAGTTTTGGAATTTAAAAAAAAATATCATGGTGGTATTCATTGGCGTTTAAATAAGCATGCTGCTGTTATTGAAAGACATTTAAATCCTGGTGAAGAAGTATTGTATGCTTTTCCAGCTCAAAAAAATGAATCACATAAGGACATATTTAGTACTTGTGTTTTAGCTTTAACAAATAAAAGAATTTTAATTGGTCAATCAAGGGTTATAGCAGGTTATGCCCTAACTTCTATTACTCCAGATTTATTTAATGATTTAGAGGTATATGAGGGACTTATTTGGGGAATTATAACAATTGATACAGTCAAAGAAATAGTAAATTTAAGTAATATTGATAAAAAGGCATTACCAGAAATAGAAACTAATATTACAGAATTTATGATGGCAGAAAAGAAAAAATATGTTATTAAAAATGATTAACATAAAATAATAATGGTCATATCCTACTAATAGGATGTGATTTTTTATATGTATGATAAATATACGGTAGGTTATAATGAGACTTTAAATGATATTGCAGGTAAGTTTAATACAACAAAAGAAGAATTATTAAGTATTAATAATATTTATAATGAAGAGTATTTAAGAGCAGGTATGGATATTGCGGTTCCTATAAGTAATGATTATTTTACAACTTATACAGTTAATAGTGGAGACAATTTATATGCCATAGCAAGAAGATATAATATAAATCCAACATTACTAGCAGCTTTAAATGGGTTAAATATGGATGATTATATTTATCCTAATCAAAAAATAATGATTCCTAAAAGTGGGTATAGTTTTTATATAACTAAAGATGGTGATACTTTAAGTACAGTAGCTGATAAGTTTAAAAGAAGTATTAGTGAACTAACTAGTATGAATGGAACAATTTATTTACTTCCAGGACAATTAATGATTAATAGAACTAAGTAAATGGTTTAAGGCTGTTTACTTTTTATATTTCTTTTAGAAAAAAAATATGACTTGCTTAAAAGATAATGTTTTGATATATTTTAAGGGATAGAAAGTTTTTATGGTTATTATGGATGATTTAAAGTATAATGAATACTTTGTTGAAAAGTATTATGATGCTGTTGAAAAGTATTTAGGAAAAAGTAATACTTCTTATTCTAAAATGGCAGGTAATATCTTTGCAATGATTATTAAAGAATTAATAGAAAGTATTATAAAAGAAGGAAAGTTTCCTTATAAAGTATCAATAAATAATTCTTATATTAAGAATCACAAGAGTGAATGGGACTTGTTGATTGTAGGAAAAAATGCTAGTGACCATGGTGTTAATGTGTATGATGAAGATGATATAAAAGCTATTATAGAATTAAAGACAGCTTCTTATTTTCAAAATACTAGTGTTAAAGAGTATCAGTCTTTAAGAGGGAAAGAATTAGATGATAAGAAAAAAATAATGTTTGATAATATGAATAGTTATTTTAAACATATTAGTAAGGATTTAATTGGTAATGATAAGATTAGATATCTTTATATAACTTTGTTCCAGAATATTAATTATAGTGATGAGTTAATTAAAGCTGTAAATAATATGACTAATAATAAAGGGAAGATTTCAGTCTTTATTTTTAATAAAGATAATGTTTATTATGATAAAGGCGAAAAAAATTTTAAGAATGATAAGTATTTGGAAGAGTCATTTAGTAAGTTTATTATTAGTGTTTTAGGATAGAAAAGTTTTACAAATATTAATTGCAAGTTAAATAATTATTATAAGTAAATCGCAAAAGACTTGTAAGTTTTAAAAACTTGTGATATAGTAGCAAATCAAAAGAGGTTGATTAAATATGAAAAAGAAAATTTTAGTGTTAGTAATGTCTTTATTACTTTTAAGTGGATGCAATAAATTTAAAGGTACTTGGTGTAGAAGCACAGAGGTTTTTGGAACTATTATAGTTACGAAAACAGGGGTTACTGATAAACAAATTAGTAATATTGAAAATAAAATTAAAGAATTTGGCAATTATAAGTCATATGATATTATTGATTCTATTGAAAAAGGTAACACTTCTATTACAACATACTTTACTGAAAATGCTAAAGCAACAGAGCTTGTAGAGCTTGTTAAAAATTTAGATGGTGTTGATAAAGTGGAAAAGAAAAGTTTTATTGTTACTAGTGAAAAGTTGGAAGTAAAGGGTAAGAAACAATTTATTTATAGTACTAATTTAGATAATGTTGATGCTTTAGTAGAAAAGGGCGAATATTCTTTAAATGATGATGGAACTTTAAGCATTTATGGCGATAGAAATTTTTACTTAAAAGATAAATTTGTTTGTACTGATGCTGATTGTAATAATATCTTAAGAAAGAAAAGCAAAACTAATACTTGCAAATAAAGGAAGGTCATAAAAATGAATAATGGAATTTTAAAAAAAGGTATAGATTTAGGCAAAAAGATAAGTGATACTCAAGTTTTTGAACATTACTTACAAGGAGTTGATAGCAATTTTAAAGATGAGGTTACAAAATATATAAAACCAGATTCTTTGGTTGTTTATAATTTATGTGTAGATGCTTGTTGTAATTATAAATTGTTTAAGGTTAAGGGTAAAAAATATATTAAGATTACTTTAACTAATCATTTAGATTATGCTATTAGTGAAGAAGATAGAGTATGTATGCCTTATCTGGAGAATCTAGATTTTCCTTGTAAGACTATTACTATTGATTATGATGTTTTTTTGAAAGCATTAGAAATAAATAAGTTTACTTATTCTATTGATATTGATAAAGATAATTTTGAGATGATAGATGGTGGTAAATTAGATTATATTTATGGTCAATTAAATATTACTAAAAATCATTTACAAATGCCTAAAAGAACTGCTAAAGAGCAATCAAGAAGAAGATTATTGTTAAGAAAACTTTATCCAGATGATAAAAAATGGTTCTAAGTTATTGACATTAGAAGAAAATAGAAATAAAATTAATTTAACAATTTTGATTAGGACGAGATTATTTAAAAATCTTTTTAAAGAGAGTTTACTGGTGGTGAGAGGTAAATAAAAGAGTTAAATAGTTACTACCTATGAATTGGCTAGCAAAACTAGTCCGGCATAGCCGTTATAGTAATTAAGTATAATGAAGGATGGTACCGCATTAATTGCTCCTTTTGGTGGGGCATTAGTGCGTTTTTTTATTGGAGGTGTAAAGTTGACGTTTGCGGAGGAACAGAAATTAAGAAATTTAATAGAAGAATACAATGTTATAAGTAAGGCCTTGCTTACAGCTCCAACACTAAAAAATAAAATTGCTCTTTATGAAATGTTAGAGGAAGTAAAAAGTGATTTATCCGTTTTTAGTTACGAGTATAATGCTAAACCATTAATTAAAAAAATATTAGAAAGAGGAAAATATTATGATAAATATTAAAGAAGATAAAAATTTGAGTGTATTAAACCATTCATGTGCTCATTTAATGGCACAAGCTGTTAAACATTTATATCCAAATGCTAAGTTTTGGGTAGGACCAGTAGTAGAAGAAGGTTTCTATTATGATATGGATTTAGGAGATACAGTTTTAACCGAAGAAGATATTGAAAAAATTGCCAAAGAAATGAAGAAAATTGCTAAAGATGGTAAGAAAATAATTCGCCATGAAATTAGTAAGAAAGAAGCTTTAGAAATTTTTAAAGATGACCCATATAAGATAGATTTAATAGAAAATATGCCAGAAGATGAGGTTATTTCTTGTTATAGTCAAGGTGATTTTACTGATCTTTGTCGTGGACCACATGTTGATAATGTTAAGTTACTTAAGAATTTTAAATTATTAAAATTTAGTGGTGCTTATTATAAAGGCGACTCTAAAAACAAGATGTTGCAAAGAGTATATGGCGTTTGCTTTGATACACCAGAAGCTTTAGAAAAACATTTAGCGGAGTTGGAGGATGCTAAAGCAAGAGACCACAGAAAATTAGGTAAAGACCTAGGAATATTTATGTTTAGTGATTTAGTAGGAAAGGGACTTCCTATGTGGTTACCAAATGGCTTTATTGTTCGTCGAAGTTTAGTTGATTATATTATGGATAAAGAGATTTCCCTAGGTTATCAACATGTTATGACACCTTCTCTTGGTAATGTTGAACTTTATAAAACTTCTGGTCACTGGGACCATTATAAAGATGATATGTTTCCTAAAATGGAACTTGATGATGAAGCTTACGTTTTAAGACCAATGAATTGTCCACATCATATGATGATGTTTAAAAATAGATTACATTCTTATCGTGATTTACCTATTAGAATTGCGGAGATTGCTAACGATTTTAGATATGAAGCAAGTGGCGCAGTATGTGGTATTGAAAGAACTAGAGCCTTTACGCAAAATGATTCTCATATTTTCTGCCGTCCAGACCAAATTGAATCTGAGGTTAAAGGTGTAATTGATTTAATTTTAGATGTTTATAAGGATTTTGGCTTTAAAGATTTTAAATTTAGATTATCACTTAGAGACACAAAGAACGTTGATAAATATTTTGGAAATGATGAATTATGGGAAAAGAGTGAAAATGCCCTAAGAACTATTTTAAAAAATACAGGACATGAATATTATGAGGCAGAAGGTGAGGCTGCTTTCTATGGACCAAAGATTGATGTTCAAGTAAGAAGTGCCATTGGACATGATGTTACATTATCAACTGTTCAATTAGATTACCAATTACCAGAGAGATTTGAATTAGAATATATTAATGAAGATAATGAAAAAGTAAGACCAGTAGTTATTCACCGTGCTATTTTAGGTTCACTTGATAGATTTATTGCTTTCCTTTTAGAAGAAACAAAAGGCTATCTACCATTATGGCTTGCTCCTCATCAAGTAAATATTATTCCTGTTAATAATAATTATCATTTAGAGTATGCTAAAGAAGTAGAAGAATTATTAAGAAAGAATGGTATTAGAGTAAATCTTGATGATAGAGAAGAAAAAGTTGGTTATAAGATGCGTGAGGCAATCATGAGTAAGTATCCATATATTTTAGTGCTTGGAGATAATGAAAAACAAAATAAGACTATTACTTATAGAACTAGTCAGAGTGAAGAAAAAGTTACTATTACTTTAGATGAATTTGCAAATAAAGTTGAAGAAGAAATTGAAAATAAGACTAGATAGTTTATTGTGATTAAAAAAGCAGGGAAACCTGCTTTTTTAAGTATTAATTTCATGAAACTGAGAATAATAAATTTTTTTGAAATTTTCATAGAGTTACATACTCTATGAAAGTGAAATTTCATTATCTATTTTTAATTTATATATTAAATATATCATAAAAATAGGCTATTTACTATATAATTTTTTTCTTTTTATGGTCAAAATTGTGGTCAGAAAAAAATGTAAAGAAGCCAGTTATTATAGGGATTTGCAAGTGTAAAGTTAGAATTTATTTCGTTATTCTATTGTGGTCAAATTTCTAGTCAAAAGTACTTTGAAACCAGTATTCACCTAGGTTTATCATAAAGTATGTAACTCTAGGAAAAGTGTAAAGTATGTAAACTGGTTATAGTAAGACAGGTTAGTATTATTTATTTTTAATTGGTAATAATAGTAGTAGTTGGTGGCTTTATGGAAAATAGTATTGGTAAAAAGAAAAAAGTAATTATTTTAGGAATAATTTGCTTAATAATTTTATTGAGTATTGGAGTGTCTTATGCTTATTGGAAGTTTGTATATATGCAAAGTGATAAAAATTTAGCAGTTAGTAAATGTTTAAAGTTAGAACTTTCTAATGAAGAAAACAATATTAATTTAACTAATATATATCCAATCAGTGATGACGAAGGAAAAAAATTAACTCCTTATACTTTTACTTTAACTAATACTTGTACGATATCAGCAAAGTATAGTGTTAATTTAGAAATGTTGGAAGGAACAACTTTAAATAGCAAATATTTGGATGTTTTAGTAAATAATGGTGATATTAATTTACTAAGTAGTTATGACGAGACTAAAACAGTTGTGGCTGGTAGTGTGGAATCTCGTACTTTAGTTAGTGATATTTTAACACCAGGAGCCTCTAAAGATTATAGTTTATCAATTTGGATGGATAAAGATGTAACCTTAGATGATGATGCAGAAAATAAAATATTCCAATCAAAAGTAGTTATCGATGCCATAGCAACCACAACTATTGTTGATAATATAGTTTCACAGTTAGAGACTACAGGTAAGTGTCCAACAGTAAATGAAGCTGGATTTGTAGTAAAACCAGATGGAGAATCAGAAAGTGGTTACTTATGCAGTGCACCAGATGTTTATGGAACAAGTTATTATTATCGTGGAACAGTAGATAATAATTATGTTTATTTTGCTGGATACTATTGGCGAATCGTAAGAATAAATGGTGATGGTTCCATAAGATTAATATATGATGGAACTATTCTTCATGAAAATGGTGAAGCAAGTGATGACCGACAAATTGGAACAAGTGTTTTTAATGTAAATATAGATGATAATGCAAGTATTGGTTATATGTATGGTAATCATTATGACATTTTGGAAGATTCAGATTATTATTCTACTTTTACTTGGTCAAATAAGGATAGTTATTATATATCAAAAGAATACATTTTTAATGATATTACAAAAAAATTTGAATTAAAAAATCCTATTGCAATTTTGACTGGAAATTTAAATAATGATTATATTGGTTATTACACTACTAATAGTTTTAATCCTTCATCAAACAATAATATATTGTATAAAATAACCGATATCACGACTGATGATTCAGAAACCAGAATTGCTTTTAAGAGAGTTTATTATGGTACAACTAGTAAAGAACAAGCTCAAACTAATGAAAATGATTCAGATGTGAAATTATATTTAGATGGTTGGTATGAAAATAATATAAAGGGTAGTGAATATGACCAGTATGTAGTTGATAATATATACTGCAATGATAGAAAGGTAGTTTCAGGTTTAGGGTATGGCAAAGAATATACATCGTATAGATGGATTAGCTATTCTAGTAAGTTACTATTAACGTGTCCACAACAGAACGATGCTTTTACAGTAAATGATATTAAATATGGTAATGGTTTTCTAAAGTATCCGATAGGCTTATTAAGTGCTGATGAATTTTGGCTAGCAGGTGGTAGTGGTTCTAGTAATTCAAATTTTTATTTATATACTGGTAATTTTGAATGGTTGATGTCACCTGTTCTTTATACTCGAAGTAGTACTCAAATGCGTGGTCAAGGTGATAATGGAAGTTTAGGTTATAATGATGCTATTAGTAAACATGGTATCCGTCCTGTTTTAAATTTGAAGTCTGATGCTTTAAAATACGGGGATGGTACCATGAATAATCCTTATCACATATAAAATTTAGATAAAAAAATTATAAATATTTTGCTATAAAAAAGTAGATATTTATGACTTTTTTTATACTTTAATAATATAAAAAAAATTTATATTTAATTTGAATTTCAATGTATATAAACAATCTATTTTTCTTAGGTAAAAAGGCACTTTTTTAAAAAAAATATATCTATTAAACTTGGAAAAAATTTAAAATTATGGTAATGTATTAAGTGGTGATAAAAATGGTAAAATATGATGAATCAAGCATCAAGATATTAGAAGGCCTAGAGGCTGTAAGAAAAAGACCTGGTATGTATATAGGCTCAACAGATAAAAGAGGATTACATCATTTAGTCTGGGAGATTGTAGATAATGCTATCGATGAAGCCATTAATGGATATGGTGATTATGTTAAAATATCTTTAAATAAAGATGGCTCTATTACGGTAAGTGACCATGGTCGTGGGGTACCAATTGGTATGCATGAGTCAGGCAAATCAACTCCCGAAGTTATATATACAGTACTACATGCTGGTGGTAAATTTAGTGAAGCTGGTTATAAAGTATCTGGTGGTTTACACGGAGTAGGTGCATCGGTTGTCAATGCTTTATCAAAAAGAATGGACGTTACAATTTATCGTGACGGGGTTATTTCCAATATTAGATTTGTTAATGGTGGAAATGTAGAAGTACCACTTCATACAATAGGAAGTACTAATAAGACAGGAACAACTGTTACTTTTTTGCCTGATGATGAGATATTTAAATCAACACAGTTTTCTTTTACAACTATTGCAGAAAGAATGCAAGAATCAGCTTTTTTGCTTAGTGGGATAACTATTGAAGTAGTAGATGAAATTGATAATAAAGATGTCAAATATCATTATGAAAATGGGTTAGTGTCATTTATTGATTATATGAATGAAAATAAGACTCCATTACATAAAGTTATTAATTTTAAAGGTCTAAAAAATGGTATCGAAGTTGAAGTAGCTATGCAATATACTTCTTCTTATCAAGAAGAAATCTTGTCGTTTGTTAATAACGTTAAAACTAGTGATGGTGGTTCCCACGAAGTTGGATTTAAGACTGCTATTACCAAAGTATTTAATGATTATGCTAAACAAAATAATATTTTTAAAGGAAAAGATAGTGTTTTAGATGGCAGTGATGTTCGTGAAGGATTAACTGCTGTTATTAACTTAAAAGTTCCTGAGGAATTGTTACAATTTGAAGGACAAACTAAGGGTAAGTTAGGAACTCCAGAAGCGAGAGTAGCTACCAATGATGTTGTTTATGAAAATTTACAATTCTTTTTAGAGGAAAATAAAGAGATTGCTTTAACAATTTTAGAAAAAGCTCAAAAGAGTAAAGTGGCTCGTGAAGCGGCTAGAAAAGCTCGTGAAGAAGCTAGAAATGGTAAGAAAAATAGTAAACAAGAAAAAAATTTATCTGGCAAACTTGCACCAGCTCAAAGTAAAAATCCAAAGATAAATGAATTATTCTTAGTCGAAGGAGATTCAGCCGGTGGTTCTGCTAAAGGTGGTCGTGACCGTAAATTCCAAGCTATTTTGCCTTTGAGAGGTAAAGTTTTAAATACTGCTAAAGCTAGTATGGAAGATATTTATAAAAATGAAGAAATTAATACTTTGATTTATACGATTGGAGCAGGGGTAGGTGCTAACTTTGATGCTACTGAGTCTAATTATGATAAAGTTATTATCATGACTGATGCCGATGTTGATGGAGCTCATATTCAAATCTTACTTTTAACTTTCTTCTATCATTATATGCGTGGTTTAATTGAGGCTGGCAAACTTTATATTGCTCTTCCACCATTATATAAATTAGATTATGGTAAAAATAAACAAATTTATGCTTATAGTGATGATGAATTAAATGAAATTAAAAATAATAATTCAGGTAAATATACTATTCAAAGATATAAAGGTTTAGGTGAGATGAATCCTGAACAACTTTGGGAAACAACAATGAATCCAGAAACTAGAACTTTAATTCGTGTTAATATTAATGATGCAGCATTAGCACAAAAACGAGTAGAGGTTTTAATGGGAGATAAAGTCGAACCAAGAAAAGAGTGGATTGACGAGAATGTCGAATTTACTTTAGAAGATAATTATAGAGGGTGAAGAAAATGCAGAATGAAACAGTAAAGAAAATTCAAGAATATGCTTTAGAAGAAATAATGGGTTTGCGTTTTGGAGCATATGCTAAAGAAATTATTCAAGATCGTGCAATTCCAGATGTTCGTGATGGTTTAAAACCAGTTCAAAGAAGAATTCTATATGATATGTATATTAATCATAATGATTCAGCTCATCCTTTTACTAAATGTGCAAAAACAGTTGGGGATGTTTTAGGTAAATTCCATCCACATGGCGATTCATCTGTTTATGATGCCATGGTTCGTATGTCACAGTGGTGGAAACAATCAATGCCTTTAATTGATATTCATGGTAATAATGGGTCAATTGATGGTGATGGTCCAGCGGCTTACCGTTATACAGAGGCTAGACTTTCTAAGGTTGCTAATGAATTATTAAAAGATTTAGATAAAGGAACAGTAGAGTGGGCACCAAACTTTGATGATACCTTACTTGAACCAACAGTGTTACCGGCAAAATTTCCAGCTCTTTTAGTAAATGGTACTAATGGTATTTCGGCTGGTTATGCAACAAATATTCCACCTCATAATTTAGGAGAAATAATTGATGCTACTATTAAGAGAATAGATAGTCCAAATTGTCGTTTAGAAACAATTTTAGATATTGTTAAAGGACCTGATTTTCCAACTGGTGGCATTTGTATGGGTAAAAATGGAATCATTGATGCTTTCTCAACTGGTCGTGGTCGTGTTATTGTTCGTAGTAAATATGAAGTTGTAAAAACTAAAGGTAAAGAACAAATTATTATTACCGAAATTCCATTTGAAGTTAACAAAGCTATGATGGTTGCTAAAATTGATGCTATTAGAATTGATAAAAAGATTGATGGTATAGCTGAAGTTCGTGATGAAACTGACCGTACCGGAATTAGAATTGCTATTGATTTAAAGGCTAATGCTAATAGTGATTTAATAATTAATTATTTACTTAAAAATACTGATTTACAAGTTTCTTATAACTATAATATGGTTGCTATTGTTAACAAACGACCAATGACTTTAGGTATTTTATCTTTACTTGATGCTTATATAGCTCATCAAAAAGAAGTTATTACAAGACGTAGTAAGTTTGATTTAGAGGCTTATCAAAAACGTTTAAATATTGTTGATGGTTTCTTAAAAATGATGGATATTTTAGACGAAGTTATTAAGACTATTCGAGCTTCAAAAAATAAGACAGATGCAAAAGAAAATTTGATGAAGGAATTTAACTTTAATGCTCTCCAAGCTGAGGCGATAGTTGTTTTGCAATTATATCGTTTAACTAATACTGATGTTTTAGCCCTACAAGAAGAACATGATAATTTAGTAAAATATATTAAAGCTCTAGAACTTATTTTAAGTAATGAAGAAAAATTAAAAGAAGTTATGAAATATGAGTTAAAGAAGATTAAGAAAGATTATCCAATGCCAAGAAGAACAGAGATAGTTGATGAAATTGTAGATATTAAATTAGATACTACAGATTTAATTACTAAAGAAAATGTTATGGTAGCACTATCTAACGAAGGATATATTAAACGTGTTTCGATGAAGAGCTATACTTCAAGTAATGGTGATGAAACAACTTTAAAACCTGGTGATTATTTAAAATATTTATTTGAAGTATCAACTTTAGATAATTTAGTAATATTTACTAATTTAGGACAATATTTATATGTACCAGTTCATACTATTTTTGAAGGCAAATGGAAAGATTTAGGCAAACATATTAATAACTTAGTTACTGGTTTATCAGAATCAGAATATATAGTAGGAGCCTTTATTCTTAAAAATCCCAAAGAAAAAATTACTTTTGTAACTAAGAATGGTTTAGTAAAACAATCAATTCTAAAAGATTTTGTTGTTAGTCGTTATTCCAAAGCTATGCTTGCTTTCAAATTAAAAGATAATGATGAAGTAATTGCTGTAAATCAAAGTAAGCCAAGAACTGTTCTAATAAGCGAAGCGGGTTATTATGTAAATATTGATACTGAGGAAATTCCTGTAGTTGGTGCTCGTGCTTCTGGTGTTAGGGGTATGAACTTAAAAGATGATGTTCTGGCAGCTGGTTTATCTTTAGATTCGAGCGAATACTTAAGTATATTTACTAATAATAAAACAGCTAAGAGAGTTAAAGTAAGTGAACTAGAAACACATAATCGTGCTAAGAAGGGAAGTACATTAATTAAAAAAGTTAAATCTTTTGATTATAAAATTATTAAAGCATTACTTACTGATGGTAAAGATGAATTATTCTTAAAATGTGATAATGAAATTACCAAGATAAAAAATACTGATATTTCCATTTTAGATTTAAAATCAACTGGTGGGACAATAAGCAGATATAAAATAGATGATGTATTTACAAGTACTGTTGTTGATAGTAGCTTAAAAAATAATAAAGATGCAAACGAAGAAGTTAAAACTTTAGAAGAAAATACTGATAAAGTTGTTGAAGAAATACAAGAATCGGAGATAGAAGAGAAAAAGGAAGAAAAACCTAAAGAAGAACAAGTTTCTTTGAATGATTTCTTCGATGAATTTAAAATTTAGATAAATAAAATCACTTACTAATAAATAAAATTTAGTAGGTGATTTTTTATGGATAAAAAGGAAGCATTTAAAGAATTTTTACGAGCACATCCAAAAATTACAGAATATTTAAAAAATAATAAAGATAGTTCTATTCAAAAATTATATGAAATTTATGATATTTATGGTGAAGATAGTACTGCTTGGAGTCCATATTTAGATTTTACAAGTAAGACATCAAATAGTAGTAGTAATGAATCAATTGGCAGTATTAAAGATTTAATGAAAAACATTGACGTTGATAGTTTGCAAGAACATATCAAGACTGCTCAGAAAGCTTTAGGATTTATTGAAGAATTAACCAGTAAAGGGGCAAGCAATGTTGGAAGCATTCCAAAGGGACCAAAAAGTCCTAGACCATTAGATAAGTTTTTTGGAGATTGATAATGGAATTAGATTTACAGTATAAAATTAAGAATACAAAGAATTATTATAATTATTTAAAAGAAAATTCCTATTACATAAAGAAATTAAACCGTAATAAGAATGAGTTTGAAAATTTTAGCAATTTTGTTAAAGATAAATATGGTTTAAGAGTTACTGATAAGATTAGTAAGACTATTGATAACATTGATTTAATAAGTACACTTTTGAGTACTTTAAAGTAATTTTTGAATTTTTTTTTAGAAATGGAGAGGCTGTGGTCCATATGAAGGAGTCTTCAAGTGGAGTACTTAGTTGTACTTATAATCATTCTTGTTTTAATTGCAGGAATATTAAATTCTGGCAACAGAAAAGAATACTGACTTTAAGTCAAACTAAAAAACATCTACTCAACCTTGTGAATAGATGTTTTTCATTACAAATCTTTTTGGACTAAAGAAACATCTAACGACCAAAGTCAAATGTATCTCTTTTGGTACTATAAAAGTGTAATAATTAATCAC
>ULOC01016310.1_pt1 | contig 38412 bp, 26 predicted proteins | sample 1952181 | NCBI WGS metagenome assembly ULOC01 (sample SAMEA4835592, study PRJEB28245) | human gut metagenome | biome: gut microbiome; material: fecal sample | place: Denmark | collected 2008
ACAATAAAAGATAAAACTGGAAATGGAAATGATAAAATGACATTAATAGGTGGAGATGTAGACTATATAAAACCAACAATCACATATAAATACATAACTTCAGATATAAATAATCAAAACAAAACATTCAAAATGACAATAGATATTACAGATAGATATTTTAATGAGAATAGTGTCCTAACATTGGACAACATAGGAGTTGCTCAAATTGATGGAGTAAACTTGCTAGAAGCACAGGAAAAAGGTCTTGTAACAATAGAATTAAACGAAATATCTGAAATAGAAAATAGAATAAATGGTAAAGACATAATAGTAGGAAAGAAATATGAATTAGTATTTTCAAATTTACAACAAGATCCTAATAATGGAGAAGACTATAGTGGTATTTTAACAATAGCAATAAATTCAAATAGTATTGAAGATAAAAATGGTTTGAGAAATATTAATACAATAATTACATCAGGAATTGATTTGCCAGGAAATAAGACAGATGGAGAAATTGTTGACGTTGTTTCACCATATGTTAGAAGAAAAGGATTAGATATTGATATAGTAAACGGAACAATTAGATTATCTGTAATTGCAAGTGATAAATATCAATTAAACGAAACAGAAACAATAACAAAATTACAAGAAGCAATAAATATTAAAAAAGTTAGACTTATATGTGAAGATAAAGACATTACAGACCAGGAAGGCTTAAATGTAGTTCTAGAAAATATTAAGATGGCAGAAGACAAAAAGAGTATAACATTTGAAATATATATAACAGGAATAACACAAAATCCAAATACAGTATATATGTTCTTACCATCAGGAGTAGTAATAGATGAACATACAAATAAAAATAAAGCAACAATGTTTGCAATTGTAAATGCATTAAAAGTAGCATATATAGAAAAAGAAAATAGATATGAATACAAGCCAACAGATCCATTTTTAGGTGGTCCAATACAAAGACAAGATATTGAAAAAATCATAGTAGAAAATGACACTAAAAAAATGAAAGAAACATCAACAAAATGGTCAGTAGCAGCTTCAGGACATAGACAAGCAACAGGAACATGGAATGATGAAGACGTAGTTTGGGATGGAGAGGCTGTAATATATGCTTGGTATGATGAAACACAAGCACCATATACAGTACACATAGGAAGTAATTATGATATAGACTTTAATGTTGATTCAAGTTATTTATTTGCAAATATAGGATATGGGGCAAAATGTAAATCACAAGTAACAATCGAAAACTTAGATAGACTAGAAACAGGAACAACAGTTAGAAAAATGGATTATATGTTCTATAATACAGGATATAATGCAATGACAACATTTGAAATACCAGATAAATTCGATACAACAAATATAACTTCTATGGAAGGAATGTTTGAAGGATTAGGATATAATAAAATGACAACATTCAATATTGGTAAAAATTTCAAAACTTCAAAAGTTGTAAATATGGAAGCAATGTTCAAAAACTTTGGAAATAAATTAACTAAGTTAGACTTAGGAGATAATTTCAATACAGCAAATGTAAAAAATACCAAAGCAATGTTTGAAAATTGTGGAAGTGAGTCAATGACACAAATAGATATGGGACCAATGTTCACAAGCTTAGGAAAAACATATGATAATTTTGCAACAAATTGTGGTAAAGATAATAAATTAACATTTTTAGCACCTGAATCAATATATTCTAATTTATATTCATTCAAACCAAACACAACATCAAAAGAAAAAATAATAACAAATGCAAAAATTAATCCTATATATAGACCAGAATGGAAGCTTGTAGAAAGAACATATATTAAAGATTCAAATGGTAAAATATCAGGAATAAAGGCAGTAATTGAAGGAAAGACAGATACAGACATATATACTTCTGAGGTAACAAATACATTAACAAAGAATGATATAAAGGTATATTTTGATGATTATGAAGACACTGATGAAGATTTAAGTATAGAAATTGTACAAGATAAAACAAATTCTAATAAATATACAGTTTCAATTACAAATTGGAGAGAAAATACTAGAGTTGATGATAAAAAATATTTAGAATGGAGTGGAAATATAAAACTAAAAATATCTGCACAAAAATTAGTTGACAAGTATGGAAACCAAAATTTAAGCGAAATAGCAATAGATGACGAAAATGCAACAGAAAAATACAAATGGGAAAATATATTATTAAAAGACGAAAACATGATTAAACAAAATACAGAAGGAACAATGTTTGCAGATATAGTAAAACCACAAATAAACTATAAATATTCAAATGTAGAAAAAGAAGAAAATCCAAATATAGATTATATTACAAAAACAGTAACAGTAGAATTTGATGTAATAGACAAATATTTTAAATCTACACAATTAAGAACAGACGAAAATGCAAACTTAATAACTGTAAAAGTAGATGGTGAAGAAGAAGCAAATTCACATATTACAAAAACATTAACCAAAGTTGAAGACATAACAGACAAAATAAATGGAAATTCTCAAAAGATTGGTGAAAAATACAGATTAGTAATTGCAGGTCTAGAACAACCAAAAGTTAAAACTGGAGAAGAAATAGCAGATTATAGTGGACCTGTACAATTACTATTCAATAGTGAAATAATAGAAGACTTATCAGGAAATAAGAATATCTCTAAAACAATTACAATAGATACAGATGATGGAGATGATGAAGAAAATTCAGTTATAGTCGATGTTGTTGACCCAGTGTGGTTATATAAAATAAGTAGTATTGATAGAAACTCTAAAACAGTAACACTACAAATTACAGGAAGTGATAAATATTATGATACAAATAACTTAATGGAAAATTATGAAAATAAGATAAAAGTGTTAATGAATGGAGAAGAAATAAATACAATAACAAAAGAATTAAGAAAGATTTCTGAGGATTCTCAAAAAGTTGTATATGAATTAACATTAGGAAACTTTGAAAAGAGAGAAGGAGTTACACAAATAGTAATTTCTACAGGTACAATAACTGATAAATATGGAAATACAAATAAAGAAACAACAATAAATGTAGGAAATCCAAATTGGACTGAATCAGGAGATGCAGATGGAAAATATGATGCATTTAGTAAAAACATTGTAGACTTTACAAAACCATCATTTACATATAAATATTCAGGAGTAAGTAAAACAGCAAACCCAGATATTAATTATAAAGAAAAAGTTTTAACAGTTGGATTTAAATTAAATGAAAATTATGTATATGAAAATTTATTAAAAGAAGGAAATGAATTATCAGTAGATAATAAGAAAATTAGAATAAAAGTAGATGGAACAGATATTACAGAACAATTAAAAATCAACTTAAATTCATCAAATGCAGTAAATGGAGTAAAAGACTATGTTCTAAATATTTCAAACTTTGAATTAGATAAGATTTTAGACGGAGAAGAATATAAGAATTATAGTGGACCTGTACAATTAATATTTGAAAAAGGATTAGTAACAGATACATCAGGAAATCAAAACTTAGCAACAACAATAACAATAGATTATGATGATGGTGATGATGAAGATAATCCAGTTATCGTAGACGTTGTAGATCCAATATGGAGTTATTATAATAGTACTATAAACAGAAATAATAATACAGTTGAAGTACAACTTAAAGGAACTGATAAATATTTATCAAAAGATAGTTTAACAGCTAATGATATAGATGTATTTATAGATGGAACTAAAATACCAACAATTCAAAAACAAATAACAAAAGTACAATCAAATAATACATCAGTAATTTATAAAGTAGTATTAAGTAATTTTGAAGAATATAGTGGAAAAACTCAAATTCAACTAGCACCAAATACATTGGAAGATACATCTGGAAATAAAAACATCTTAACAATGATCAATGTTGGAAATACAAATTGGGTTGAAGATGGAGATTCAGAAGGAATATATACAGCATTTAAAGAAAATGTAGTAGACTTTATAAAACCAGAAATTACATATCATACAAGTAGTATAGATAGAACAAATAAAACAGTTGAGCTACAAATAAAATTAAGTGATAAACAATATTTATTTGATAAATTGAGTAAAGAGCAAAATGGAAAACTAACATATAATACAAGTTATATACATGTATATGTAAAAGATGTTGAAAAATCAGAAATAGCAAAACAATTAAATCTTGTAGAAGAAACAGAAACATATAAAATATATAAACTAATATTAGGTAACTTCGGAATAAATGATAGAGAAGTAAAAATTAGTGTTGATGAAGGAACAGTACATGATACATCTGGAAACAGAAATGAAGAAACAATAATATATGCAGGAAATCCAGATTGGAAAGAAGATAATGGATTTAATAATAACATAGTAGACTTTATTCAACCAGAAATAACATATATATATGAAAATGGTCAAAGTCCAATAATAAATAAGGAAAACAAAACAGTAACATTCAAGTTCAAAGTAACAGATACGAACTATGCAAGAAATACATTTGAAGGAAGTTCTTTAGAAATTAAAGTAGACGGAAAATCAGTAGGAGAAAATATTACAAGAACATATTCAACAAAAGAAATATTAGATGATGAAAACAGAGTTATAGGACTTGAATATACAGTTGTATTATCAAACTTTGAAATTGAAAGACAAGTAAATGAACCATATACAAGATATAGTGGAACATTAGAGATAACAATACCAGAAGGGAAATTCTTTGATTCATCAGGAAATAGTAATAACTCAAAATATATAATAATATGTGAAGACAAAGAAACAGAAAATATAAAAGATGCTACAATTATAGACTTTGTAGATCCAAAGATATATACTGACAACAATACAGTAGTATATGATTATGTTAAACAAACGGCAACAATTAGTTTTGAAACAAGTGATAGATTCTTTAAAACAAATAAATCTGAAAAAGATGAAAAAGGAAACAATCTTGCAATAATAGATAAAGATGAAATTCGAATAATTGATGACAACGGAGATGATGTTACAGATGCATTAGATTGGAAATTAAGTACACCAATATTTACAAATTATGGATATAAATATTCAATAACAATTCAAGACTATGTTGATGAATTTAAATTTAGCTTTATATTTAAAGAAGGTTCAATATATGATGAAAATGGAAAATATAATGAAGAAACGACTTTAACATATATGGTTGATGATGTAAAACCAAGAATAAAATATAAAGGAATAAATGTAAATTATTTGGATAACCAATCTTATAGTGCAACAGTAAATGTAGAAACAATAGATAGATATCTAGATTTAGAAAATAGTCATATTACAAAAAATGATGTAAAAGTATATAGAGATGGAGAAGATGTTACAAGTGATGTCGGAATAAATGTTTCCGGCATCAGCAAAGTAACAAAAATACCAAGAAGTATGACATTTTATATAAATCTTTCAAAATTAAGTGTAACAGGTACATATTCTTTGGTATTTAATGAAGGAATAATGATAGATGAAGAAAAGAATAAAAATATTCAAACAACAATGACATTCTCAAAATCAGCAATAAAATCTACAAATTATGAAGAAATAAAGTATTTTGTAGATGAAGATGTAATATATGTAAATGAATTATTAAATATAAATGAAACTGGTGAAAATAATGCAACAGTATATACTCCATCAACAATAGGAGAACTATATTATGAAGGCAAAAATTCAAACTTCTCTGAAAAATATGAATATACAAATGGAACACAAAATGCACAAACATTTTTTGCTTGGGTAGAAGCAGATTCAGAAGGAAATTATATACATTATAAAGATTCTAGTTATACAGAAAAATATGAAGAAAATGATTCTAATAAAGAAAATGGATATTTAAGAAAATTTGATGTATATGATGAAATTCCAGGAAAAATACATTATTTAAAAGCAATGTGGCAAAAAGCAAATGTAGTGTTTGTTTCAGGAAGTAAAGGAAATGATAATAATAATGGTTTATCAACAGGAACAGCAGTAAAAACAATAGGAAAAGCATTAGAAAAATTATCTTTAAGTGGAACTACAAAAACAAATTATATAGTTGTTACAGATGAAGTAACATTAAATAATACAATAAATAAAAATGTTACAATAACAAGTTTATATGGTGGAAAAGATTATCAACATACAAATAATGCAAAATTAAAAATATCTTCAAATATAAACTTACAAGCAGATGTTGTATTTGATAATATTAAAATTGACTCAGAGTCATCAACAATTAGTAATGGAAAGCAAATATTAGCAAATGAAAACTTTACAAACTTATTGATAGGAAATTATCATAATATAACACTAGGAAGAAGAATAAGTTCATCAAATGGAAAATATTCTTTTGGAGCAGTAATTGGTGGAAACTATAAAACAGAAAGCAACAAAGGTGAAATTGGTAGAAATAAAATAATAATAGAAAGTGGAACATATAATGATATTATTGTTGGAAGCAGTATAAGTGAAAGCAATAAAACATCAAATTCAAAATATGTAACAACAACATTACAAATAGGATCAAAGAAAGATGGAACAAAAGCACAAAATACAAAATTAACAATTAATGGATATTTAATGCTAGGACAAAATGAAACAAATTGTTATTCATATGAGGCTGTAGAAAATGATAATTATACAAATATGTATTCAAAAAATTATGCAACTATAGAATTACATAGTGGAACATTTACAGGAAACAATTTATATAGTAATTCTAGTGAAAATTCGGCAATATATTTAAGAAGTATAAATAGTACAACAGAAGGAAAAGTATTATTTAAGATGTATGGTGGACAAGTAAATGGAAACATATATGCAGGAGCTAGAACAATAAATAGTAATACAGATGAAGTTGTTACAAATATGTATTTTTACGGAGGAAATATTATTTCACCAAATGGAGGAATATTTGGACAAGGTGCAAATGAAAGCTTTTATGGAGGCTCAAGAATAACTCTAACAGGTATTACACAAATAAATGGAAGTGTATATGGAGGCTCAAATGTAACTATAGATGGTAAAGGAAATGGTACAGCAAATACAGAAATTAATGTAACAGGAAGTTCTGTAAAAATATCAGGAAATATATATGGAGGAAGTAAATATTCTCAAAATACTGAAAATGAAGTAACAGGAATTATAAATGGTAATACAAATATAAATATAGCTGGAACAATAGATACAAATGTATATGGTGGAGGATATAATACTCAAGTATTAGATTCTACAAATATAAATATATCAGGAACACTAACAGGAGATTTATTTGGAGGAGCTTATCAATCATATGTAAAACAAAGTACAAATATTATTACAACAGGTAATTTATATGGTAATATATATGGTGGAGGAGAAAATACATCAAATGGAACATCAGGAGTAGGATATAAACAAAATTCAGAATTTATCTCAGGAATAATTAATATAAATATTAAAACTGGAACAATAGGCAATAAAAATACATCTAATAATATATATGGAGGAAGTAAAAATCAAAATAATATAGACACAGACAAATTTGAAGAAAACTCATATATTACGATAGGTTCAACAGAAGGAAGCCCAATAATATATAATACAATTTATGGTGGAGGAATTAATGATAAATTAAATTCAACTAACATAGAAGTTATTGGAAATAATAGAAATTCATATTTAAAAATATATGGAGCATCTAATGCAAACAGTGTAATTAAAACATCAAATATAACAACAAATGGAGGTTATATTGCAGAAATATATGGAAGTGGAAATACAGTTGGAAGTGTAGATACAACAAATATCACATTAGATAGAAGCACTGTTCAAAATGTATATGGAGCAGGAAATAGAAATTCAGCAAAAATAACTAATATTATAGCAAAATCTGGAAACATAACAAATATATATGGTGGAGGTAAAGACTTAGATACAGCTATAGAAAATACTAATATTTCTGTTTTGAATGGAAATATAACAAATATATATGGTGCAGGATTAAATAATGGAGCTGGAAGAACAAATATTAATGTAAATGCATCAACAAGAACTTCAAGAATTACAAATATTTATGGAGGAGCAAAAGATTCAGAAAATGTAAATGAAACAAATGTAAATATATTGAATGGATCAGTTAATAATGTATATGGTGGAAATCAAAATGGTGGATATACTATAAATTCAAAAGTAAATATACAAAAAACAGCAGAAGTAAAAAATAAATTATTTGCAGGAGGACAAAACTCTGATATAGGAACATCAGGTACAAATGGAAATGCAATATTAAACATAACAGGTGGAACAATTTCTTGTGATGTAAATGGAGGTTCTGATTTAGGAAAAGTATATGGAAATACATTTGTAAATATAGGAAAAGAAGTTGCTCAAATAGAGGCAGAAAAAATCAATAGTGGAAATATAAACATACAGGGAGATATTTTTGGAGGAGGAACATCAGAATATTCTCAATATAAATTACAATATGATAATTCACAAACAAGTGAATACAATTTTGACAAAGTAACTTCTGTAGAAGGAAATTCAAATGTAAATATTGACGGAAAATCAACAATAACATTTGCAAACAATATATATGGAACAGGAAATGCCTCTACATATTCTGGAACATCAAATATTACAATTGAAAACTTTGGAATACAGAAAAATGTAAAAGAAATAAAATCAATTCAAAGAGCAAGCAATTTATATATAGGAAATTCTTGGTTAGAAATTGATGGAAAGCAAGATATACTAAGTGCTTCAAATAGAGCATCATATTCATTAAATAAAATAGATAGTGTAACATTATATAAAGCATCAGCAGTACACGTACAGAGTGAATTTAACTTAGTAAAAGAATTTAATAGTTATGTAGATAAAGAAAAAACACAAAAGGCAACAGCTGAAAATGTAATAAATAGACTATATACTCTAGAAGCATTAAATTTAGTTATAGCAAAACAAGAAACATATTCAGCAGAAGAAATAACTGAATTTGGAGATGTAAATGGACTAACATTCTTTGGAATGTATGCATTCAAACATTCTGGAAACTCAAATGATAAAACATATGATATATATGATCCAATAACTAATAATGCAAAATTGGGAACAGGAAATGTATTTGTTCAAGGTGCATATGTTCAAGGAAAGAGAAAAGATGATCATGATCTATATGTAGATGGATTCTATACAAATATTATACATAATAAGACAGAATTCTCAGAAAATGAAACAATAATACCATATATAGAAGGAAGAAATGATTATCAGTGGATAATAGGAATCAATATGATAGAATATAATGTTGCATTAACAGGTTCAGTATATTCAAGACAAAGTATTGCAGATGTAAAATTAGATTTTGAATATTTGCCAAATGCAAAATATACAATTTCAAAAGTAAGTTTGAATGCTTTGAAAAAAGGAATTGAACTTGTAGACCCAATTAAAATAAAAGAAATTGCAGATAGTACAGATATAGCAAATTCACAATTTGGACTTTCAATACAAACAACAAAAGAAGGAAACTGGACACAAGATACAAGTAACAATATATATACAGCAGACGAGGGTGGAGTTAAATTTAATGGACTAACATTTGATAGTGACTCATCAAGTACACCACCAACATTAAGATTTAAAATGTATAATTCTTTAAATATAACTAAAAATCAAAACTTAGGAAGAATTAACCTTATATTGTTAGGCGAAAATATAAATGAAGAATCAGGACAAAAAGAAACATTCTTAGTAGTAGTATCTGTAGACTTGAAAACAGTAGCAGAAATAACAAATACAAAATATGTAGCAATGTTTAAAGATACAGATGAAACAACAAGAAATTACACATCAAATAGTAAAATAGATTTAACTTATAGATTATTCTATAATTCTGATTATACAATATATGATGACAATAATGATAAAAGAGCAGTTTCATCAACAATGAAATTACCAGCTGGTACAAAATTGACAATAATGGATACATCAAATCCATCAAGTAAAACATATTATAGAATTATACATTCAGAAGATGGATATGATGAAGTTGATAGAGATAAAGCTGGAAATATAACAAATTATATATATTACTTAGAAAACTTTACAGAAATGGGTGCAGTTGAAAATTCAGTAAAATATAATGACAAATCAAATGGAAATAGTAATTATTATCATGTTATAAGTGGAACAACATCAACACAAAAACCAGAAAATTCAGATGAAGATACAACAAAGAGTTATGCAAAAGAGGACTTTGAGTTACTAGTTGATTTGGCAGAAACAAACATTACTCAAGATTTTGCAGAACAAGATATACATATTGAATTGAGACATAATGGTACAGTAAAATATGGACAAGATGAAGAGAATAAAAGAACATTTAATATTTGGAGTGATGCAAGTAAAAAAGCAACAATGAATTTTGAAGTAATAGCACAAGAAAACAATAATGCTATGAATCCAACATATACTAATTTACTAAACATAACAGCATCATTAACAGGTGCAAAAGTTAGTGAAGAAGAAAATGGAATTGTATTAGATACACAATATTTTGATAAAGTAGGAGGTATCGCATTTGAACTTGTTGATTCGAATGGAAACAATGTTGATTATACTAAATTATCAGACTTCTATATTGAAGAAACAAGAGGAGATGAAACAGTAAGATATAATGCAGATATGAATGGAATTGTTAGCTTCAATATAACGAGTGGATACTCATTTGTCAATAAAAAATATACAGTAAATATAGTTCAAAAAACTTTAAGCACAGGTAAGTATAAACTAAAAGTAACATATTTCTTCTCAGATGATGGAAAATATTATGCTAGTGAAACTAAAAAAATAAGTTATGATGAAATAGAGATAGTAGTTATAAATACTAATATAGTGAATATAGGAATAACACAAGATAATTCTAATAGAGTATTTACAATTAACAAAAATACAAAATCTATAACAGATATGAATGAACAAAACTCTGGAATTAATCTAAATGTTAAGTTAAAAGGTGCTGAAGAAAAAAATAGTGTAAGAGTAGAATTATTTAAGAGACAACAAACATATAATGGAAAAAATTATAATGAACCAAAATATAGTTCAATAGATTTTAATACAATATTCACAACAAATAATACCCTTACAAAGAAAGATAATGAATATATATTAATACCTTCTTGTAAATCTGATAATATATCAATAGACTTTAATGCAATGTTTAAATCAGATATAATAAATACATTACCATTAGGTGAATATAAGATAGTATTTAAAGTATATTATGAAGACTATTTTGTACAAGAAATAAGCAAAACATTTATTATTACACAATAAAAAGTTGAAAAAATAGATGGACACGCAGAAAAAGCGTGTCCATACAATAAAAATAGAAAGGATATTAATAGTGAAATACTATTAACAAATTTATATAGAATGAATAAAAAAATAAAAAAACAAAGAGTAATTTTATTATTTATAGTTATACTGGTTGTAATAATTATTTTACCGACTTTTTCAAGATATATATATAATAATATAAAAGAAAGCTATTTAAATTCTAAACAATTCTATTTTACAAGTGATTTATTAAATGTAAACAATAATAAAGTTTCATTTTCAAATTGGGGAGGAAACTCTGTATACAGTTTTGAGTTTAATGTAAATTCAAAATTGAATGAATTAACTAAAGTAAATTATGATATGAACTATGAATTAACATGTACAATAGTCGAAAAAGATAAAGCAACACTTTTTATTGATTCAGAAAATGGTAATTCAACAGAAGGAAAAGAAGATGGAACGATAAAAATAGAAAGAAGTATTTTAAGTAGTCAAAATACAGATCCAGTTAAGGTGTATATAAGACCAAAACAAAAATTACCATTAAATACTAGTCTAACTTTAAAATTAAAAGCAGTAACAACAGAACCATATAAGAAAGAGATATTAGCAACAGTAAAAATTATTATAGGAATTACAGATACAGATTACACAATAGTAGATAGTGTAAATTCAGAATATGCAGTATTAAATTTAGCAAATTCGAATAAAGATACAACAACAATAAAAATATCATATGATCCAGATAAAATAAGAATTGATTTGACAGATGATTTATTTAATTTAAATAATCTTGTTTCAAATTTAACAGACATAAACTCAAAGCAATGGACAAGAACACTGGATTCTACTCAAAAATATATAAAAGAGGTTAAATTCTATTTAAAAGGACAATCATCAAAAAAAATAAGATTCTATAAAATAGATAGAACAATAGATTATACATATCCAAATACAGATGAAAATTCATATTCATTTAACAATGGAAGCATTTTAAAAATTAAGATGGAATAAATAAAAAAATATAGACATCATAAAATAATTGTTATATAATGAGGACAAAAAAAGAAAGGAAATGTAAAGATGAGAAAGAAGAACAAAAAAAAATTATTATTATTAGTAGTAACATTATTATTAATAATAGCAGTAATAGTAATAATAATTAATGTAAATAAAGATAAAACTAAAACAGAAACACCTAGTGATACAAATCCAGTATATGATTTGCCAGACACAAGTTATAGTAATATGGAAGTAAAATATGTTCAAATGGAATATTTAAAAAATATGAATCAAACGATGGTATCATTTCAAATAAATAATACAACAACAACAACAATTGAAAATGAAAATGTAAACGTATTATTTATAAATGATAATGGAGAAGTCCTAGGAACAATGACAACATTAATAAATAAACTAGCACCAGGTGAAGAAACAGCTGTAAGTGTTATATATAAAGGTGATATAACAGGAACAACAGTAATAAAATTAGAAAAGGAATAGGGAGAGCAAATGAAAAAATTTTTAGGAACAGTTTTATTTGGTATATATGTGATTATAGCCATTGCAATAACAGTATTACTATTATCATATAATGATTATAATTGTAGTGAGTTAGGAGGGTATACATTATATATAGTAAAAGATGATTCATTAGAACCAACATATAAAAAAGGTGAATTATTAATTATAGAAAAATCAAGTTTAAAAAATATAGCAGAAGGAGATAATGTTTTATTATATAATATTATTTCTTCATCTGAATATTCTGTTATATTAGATAAAGTTGAAGCAAAAGTACAACAAGGTGAAACATTATTATTGTCAACAGAAAATAGTGGAGTATATAGTTCTGTTTATTTTATAGGAAAAGAAAGTAATACAAAAGCTATAAAAGGTTTAGGAACAATATTAGGAATATTAGAATCAAAATGGGGATACCTATGTTGTATAGTAATAGTTTCTTTAATTTTACTATTAGAAGAAATATTTGAACTTGTATTAGAAATAAAATATTCAAAATATGAAACTGCAAAGGAAAAATAAATGAAAAAAATAGTTTCAATAGCATTATTAATAATGCTGATTATATCATTTTATCAAATAAATAGTATGTATGCATTATATAATACAAAAATTGAAAATGAAATAGAGCAACAAATAGGAAGATTTAACATAAAAATAAACGGTAGTGCTTCTCAAGAAATAACATTAACAGATGAATATATAAAAGATGCACCAGTAAAAGAAGGAACAGATAAACAGGTTATAGATGGAAAAATTGCTCCTGGAAAAAGAATGTATTTTGAAATAATACTAGATCCCTCAGATACAGATGTATCTATAAAATATCAATGTGTGGTATCAACAGTTGTAGCTGTTAATAATAAAAATATAAATATAAATTTGCAAGGGATTGAAGAATCATATGTAAAAGACTCTGGAGAGGTTTTGAATACAACATTAGAACAATATTCATATTTAAAGGAATATGAAAAATTACATAGTAATAAAGATAATGTATATCAATGTATATTTCCATTAAAACTTATAAATGAAGGATGGAAAAAATCATTAAAAATTTATTTTAATTGGATAAATGATGAAGAACAAAATGAAAACGATACACAAATTGGCACAAATTCAAATGCCAATATAGAAATTCCAGTAACAATGACATTTGAACAATATACAGGAGGAACAAATGAAAATATTTCATAATATATTTAATAAAATGCTAAATGTATTTGTGAATTTTATAATAATAATATTAATAATAATAGCAATCTTTTCAGTGTATGGATTTACACAAATAAATATTTTTCATAAAGAATATGTAAATATATTTGGATATACTTTATTTAAAACAGAGACAGCTAGTATGGAAAAAACTATATTAATTGGAGATATAGTGATAGTAAAAATTGGAAAAGATTTTAATGAAAATGATATTATTACATATAAAGATCAAAATGTATTTGTAACACATAGAGTAATAAAAAAGGAAGAAAATACAATAATAACTAAGGGTGATAATAATAATTCTGTTGATAAACCAATATCAGAAGATGAAGTGTTAGGAAAAGTTGTTTTTATTGCGAAAAATGTTGAAGTATGGAAAAAAGTATTTGCAGATAAAAGAGTATTTATACCATTAATAATTACTATGACTTTATTAGCAATATTAATTTTTTATCAAGAAGATAGGAGTAAAAAATGTCCAAAAGAAGAAAAACAATAATAATATTAGTACTAATTTTAATAATTATCATATTTAGTACAGGTTTAATAAACACATTAGCTAGATATGTAAGAAATGTTAATTTAAAAAGACAAGTTGATATTGCATTTTGGATAATAGACGATCAATATGAAAGAGAAGAAAATTTATTACTATCAGACATCTCACCATCTGAAAATCCATATGAATATTTAATTTCTGTTGCAAACTTTAAAGATAATAAAAGAACAGAAACAGTGTTTGAGTATAACATAATAATAGAAGCTACAACAAATATGCCACTTGAATATAGTCTAAAAAAAATGGATGATGCAAATACATGGAATGAGTGTTATAAAGAACAAAAATTAAATTCTGAAGGAAAGTCATTTAACGGAAATTCATATGTTGAGTATGTTAAACAAATTACATTTGGAAAAAGTCAAGCTCAAAAAAAATTCACATTAGAGTATCAAAAAAATCAAACAGATTATTATAAATTAGAAGTTAAATTTCCCACAGAATATAGTAAAGAAGAATATTCAGATTTAGTAGAAAAAGTAAAAATAAGTATAAATGCAACTCAAAAATTAGAAGAATATAAATAAATCTAGCATTTATGTAAAATACAAGAAAGGCGAGAATAAATGAATAATTTGATGGATGAATATATTGAATTCACTAAGAAAAATCTGCGAAAATATATGAAAATTATTTTTGAAAAATATTATGACAATATTGTAATAGATGAATATATAAAAACATATATAAATGCAAGATATTATAATATAACACATTCAGAAGTTGTGTCAAGAGCATTTTTTAAAAGAATATTAAATGAATTAGAATACAAAAAAGAAATATTAGAAAGAAAATTACAAAAAGAAGAAATAAAAGCAGATGAAAGAATTATTGAAAATGCAGAAAAAGTATTTGAATATATATTATTTTTTGACAATGTAAGAAAAGTAGATAATTTTAAAACAATAAATAGCATAAAAGAAGTTGTAAAAAATCTTACAATATTAAGAAATGAAAAATTTAAAATAAAAACAAAAGATGATTTTGAAGATAAATTATATAAGCAAATAGTTGATGATATGTTGGCAAAAGAAATATATTTAGAAAAATTTGAAGATGATAAATTTTATTTGGAAATGCAAAATGCTAAAGAAAATATATATTATGTTACATTATTAAATAATATAAAAGTAAGTGAAAATTATAGTGAAAGAGCAAAAGATAAGGCATTTTCTAGTAAAATAGTAGCGGAAGATAAGATAAAAATTGAATATATTTTATTAAGTATAATATCACTAAAAGATATATTAAGTGGAAATTTTGATGATGTATATATAAGTAGATTTGAATGTTCATTATTTAAAAAAGAAAAAAAACTTGAGAGTACATTGAATTTAATAGATAATCAAGCATTGAAAGAAAAAATTAATCTTAATATAACTTATGAAGAATATGTAACATATAATAAAAAGATAAATGAATTAATAGGACAAGGATATAAATTTTGCATAACACTTGACAATACATTTAATGACATAGAAAAACTTGAAAATTTAAAAATATTTAATATAGTTATATTGCCAAAAGAAATAAGACAATATAATGAGATTTCAAGGAAAAAGAAAATATACAAAAATATTATAGAAAAGTAGAAGGAGAAAAAATGAATACATATGGAAGATTTTTATTTGAATTTTTAGATCAATTTTTTTCAGGTTTTAAAGATATATTTATTGCGATATTTAATTGTATAAAAAATGTATTTAATTTTCCTGAATATTTTCGACTTATTCAGCAATATAGTTCAGATTTTGGAATTGCAGAATGGATGTTAACAGGTTTGGCTATATTAGCATTATCAATTGTAATAATAGCAATTATTGTTATGTTAGCAATTCTTATAAAAAAATTAGGAATTATAAGAAAAAAAGCAGCTAGTCAAGAGGAATTATTAGGTGAAATAAATAGATTAAATAATGAAGTAGAAACATTAGTAGATGAAAAAATGAAGATATTGTCTATGCAAAATCCAGAATTAGGAATCGATTCTAAGAATTTCTCAAATGCAGGAGCTAGTGAAAAAAATGAAACAGAAAATAAAGAAGAAGAAAAACAAGTATCAGCTACAGAGAGTAGATTTTCTAAATTAACAATGGTAGATATAGAATATGCAAAATATAAGCAAAAAGACTATAAAAATACGTTTGATTTAAAAGAATTTTGCTATAGATTCAGAAATTTTGCAGCATCTAAATTACATTTATATTATAGTGAAAATATGATAAGATTATTTGTTTCAGCAATAGCTTCAACAAAATTAGTAATATTACAAGGTATATCAGGAACTGGAAAAACCTCTATATCATTAGCATGGGGAAAGTTTGTAAAACATCCATGTTGTGTTGCATCAGTACAACCATCTTGGAGAGATAGAACAGATATATTTGGATATTTAAACGAATTTACTAAAAAGTTTAATGAAACAGACTTTTTAAGTTATTTGTATACAGCAGGATATACAGATGAGATATATACAGTAATATTAGACGAAATGAACTTGGCCCGTGTTGAATATTATTTTGCAGAAATGCTTTCAATTTTGGAAATGCATAACACAGATGAATGGTTAATAGAAATTGTTCAAAGTGTTTGGCCAACAGACCCTAAAAAGTTAATAAACGGAAAATTACATGTACCACCAAACTGTTGGTATATAGGAACAATCAATAATGATGACTCAACATTTATGGTTACAGATAAAGTATATGATAGAGCAATGCCAATAGACTTAAATGAAAAAGGAACACCATTTGATTATGATGAAGTTGATGCATTAGATGTAAATTATTCATATTTAAATGGACTATTTGAGTCAGCAAAGAAAGATTGTGCAATGTCAGAAGAAACAAATGAAAAAATAGAGAAAATGGATAATTATACAATAAAACACTTTAGAGTAGCATTTGGTAACCGTATCGTAAAACACATGAGAGCATTTGTGCCAGTATATGTTGCATGTGGTGGTGATGAAACAGCAGGTGTTGATTATTTCATGGCGAAAAAAGTTTTAAGAAAATTTGAAGCTTTAAACTTAGCATTAATAAGAGACGAAATAGATGGATATATAGAATTCCTTGATTCGCTTTTTGGAAAAGGAAAAATGCCAGAATGTACAGAATTCCTATTAAGATTAAAGAAAATGGGATAGTAATAATTAATAATGGAGATATAGTATGGATTTAGATGTAGTTAAATTAGTTGATCCCAATAATGTAAGGGATGAAGAATTTTTTAATAAATTAGAAGGAGAAATGTTAGTCGAATTTAAAAGAGGACAAATTGTTCTAAATGATGAATGGATTTATGAAATGCAAAGTACAATCCCATATTTAGAAAAGGCAATGAAAGATCCAAAGAAACAGTTAATTTCAGAAGAAGAAGTAATAAAAATGGAATTAATAAAAAAAGTTTCAGTAGAAAGTGTAAAACATTTAACAAAACATGTTGATTTTGTCGATAAATTCGATGAAAAAACTGGAGAAGTTACACCATCAAAACTATTAAATACATATAAAGAAGAAACAATAATAACATATGAAAATAGATTTTTATATACATTAATAAAATTGATGGAAGATTTTATATTTATTAGAACTAAACAAATGAATGAACAAGATTATAATGCTAAGAATTATACTAAATCTTCATATGAGGCACATACAACAATAAGAAAAGAAAAAGTAAAAGTTAATTTTGAATATTATTCATCATTAGATACAAAAGCACAAAAAGATGAAAGCTCAATGAGTAAAATAACAGATATAAAGTATAAAATCAAAATGTTAAAATCAACAGAATTATATAATTACTTGAATGATAAAAGAGTAACATTGGTAAAAGCACCTTTAAAAATGACAAATGTATTATTAAAAAACCCAAATTTTCAATATGCAGTAAAGCTTTGGAACTATTTAAGTGATAGAATGGAAATGAAAAATAAATCACAATTATCTAAAAAAGAGCATGAAGAAACAGGAACAGTAAAAAAACTTATTAATGAAACATTTTATTTAGATTATTTGGTAATGAGTAATTTATTAGAGCAAAACCAAGTAAGAATGTCAAATAGAGCAGAAGATTCGAAGAAAGAAATTGAGGATTTAACAAATAAATTAATCGAAAAAATTATTATGCTAAATCCAGAGATGGCAGAGAAACAATTAAATAAATTAATTGCAGAGAAATATGCTGTTATAAAAAAAAGAGATGGTTTTTCATTAAAGCCATTACAGGAAAAATATAAACAGGAGATAAATGATTATTTAACAAGAGTTAAAGAATTGAGGTTAAAATAATGAAAAAATTTTTGAAAATTTTTAAAGCTTGTCTCAAAATAATAGAAACACTCCTTACGATAGTAGTTGTTGGAATTTCTATTATTATAGTAACACAAAGAGTTAGTAATAATGAAAAATCAGTACTAGGATATAGAATTTTTAGAATAGAAACAGGAAGTATGGTGCCCAACTATTTGGTTGGAGATGTTATATTAGTAAAAGAATGTGACATAAATAGTTTGAAACCAGGAGACAATATAACATACAATGGGCTAACAGGTGATGTAAAAGGAAAAACAATAACTCACCAAATAGTTGCAGTAAATACAGAAAATAGTAAAATAACAATCCGTACAAAAGGTATTGCAAATAATGTAGCAGATCCAGAAATTGATGGAAGTCAAGTTATTGGTAAAGTAATAGTAAAACTTAATATTTTAACATGGCTAACAAAATTTATAAATAATAAATATATATTCTACTTTTTTATAATTGTTCCACTAACAATATGGATATTTTTCAATGTAATAAAGAGAAAAGCAGATGATTTGGAAGAAATATATAAAATTGAAGAAGCAAAAGAAGATAAAGAAAAAATAAATGAAGATGTTGAAAATGATGATGGCAAAATTGAAGATGAGACAGAAGAACAAGAAAATAAAGAAAAATTGCCTAATGAGGAGATTGAATCATTAAATGATGATGAAACACAAAATGTTTCAGAAGAATCAAAAGAAAAGGAAAATAATGATGAAGAAAATTAATATAATTCAAATATTTTTCTTATTATCATTAATTATTACAATTTGTTTAATAAATACAACATATGCTAAATATGCTGAAAATATTAATCCTAATTTACATGTTACATTAAATCAATGGTTAATAAAAGTTAATGAACAAGACATAATGGGAGAAGAAAGTTTTGAAAATATATTAGCAATGCAATTAAACAATGATAATGATAATATAAATGAAAATGTATTAGTACCAGCTTCAACAGGCTATATGGAATATATTATAAATTATGAGAATGTAGGAGTGAATTTTGACATAAATATAGAAATTCAAGGAATAGAAAATATTATTCAAGATATTGAAGTTTATGGATATTCAATAGATGATGGTGAAATAGTAGAAACATCAAATGAAGATATTATTTTTGAAAATTCAGGTGGTAAAGCTATATTTCAAGAAAAGATTAGTCTATTAGATGGAAAAACAAATCAAAAAATAAAATTATATTTAAAATGGAATGATAAAGAAGAAAATAATATTATACATACAAATCTTCAAGGAAAAATGTATAAATATAAAACATCAATCTTATTTAAGCAAAGAATATAATGGAGGTAATGAAGATGGAATTGAAAGATGCGAAGATAAGCAAATATAATGATGATGAATTATTATATATTTACAGCAAAGTCGAAAATTTTGTAAAATATTTAGATTCAGAGTATAATAATGCCCAAAAGATGGAGGAAGAAAAAGCATGAATAAAATCGTTGAAGACTTGGATAAACAAATTGATGTTGATAAAGAAATAATAGCATTATTACCCAAAAATGAAATAAAAGAATTAAAAAATTTAATATCAAAAATAAGTGAAGTAAAAGAAGGATATGATAATTTAAAAGACACTATTTATAAAGAAATATGCAAAAGATATAACAAATATTTAGAAGTAAATGAAAATCCAGAGATAAAAGTGTTAGAGCAAAAAATAATTGAATTAAACAAAAAAATAAATCTTGTTAATACAGAATCTGCATATGAGAAACTAGGGTTAGACAAGTTAGAATATAATATGAATGGATATTATAAAAAAAGTTTAACAGAACTAAATTCAGAACTTATAGAATTTATAAAAAAATATAAAAATATAGGAATAGAAATAGAAGCAAAAGATTTTGATATTAGTGAATATTGTCAAGAATATATGACAGAATTATTAAAAAGTATGGATAATAGTAATTCAACTAATATAGAAAGAACATTTGAAACAATATATTGGAAATGTCCAGAATTACTTTCACATATATATGTAAATATAAGAACAATATATGATAAACATAAAAATAAAATAGAAAAATATTTTAAAGATAAAAAGGACGAATTAGAACAGAGATATAATTTTACAGAAAATACTTTAGAAAATCAAAAATCAGAATTAATAAAAGAAAAAGAAAGATTAGAAAATATTGATGGAAGTATTATAATAAACAAATTTTTAAATAGTGAACTTAGTATAAATGACTACAAAAAAGATAATTATATAAATTTATATAAAGATTTAATATTAAAAGATTTTGAAAAATTGGAAGAAAATGATAAAAAAGAATTAGATGAAAATTTTGCAAAATTAAACAGAAATTTAAATGAATATTTTAAATATTTACAACAAAAATATTTAGTTGATGAAATTTTAAAAATAAGATCAGAAGAGTTAGAAAAACTAGAAAAACAAGCAAAAGATAAGAAAAAAACAAAGCTAGAATCTGAATTAATAGAAAATGAAATTAAGAAAAAAATATCTGAAATAGAAAAAAGCAATCAAAAAGTAGACAAAAAGATTTTTAAAAGAAATGTTGAAGAAACTATATTAAATAGAAATCAAAACATATTAGAATTAAAATCTTTATATTTAAAATTAGATAGTACAAGCTTAAAAGAAAAAATAGTAAAAGAAATAACAAACACATCATCATTATTAGATGTATTAAAATTCGCAAGCTATAATTATGAATTTTTAGCCAAAAGCATAATAAAAAAAGAAAGCGATATTACTGATGGAGAAATTCAAAACAAAATCAAAGAAATAAGAGAATTTATTAAAAACACAAATTTTGAAGTAATAAATAATATAGGAATAAGTGATGAAAAACCAGTAGATTTAACAATAAAAGATATGTATAAATTGTTTGGAATAAATTTACAAAAGGAAAATTTTCAAGAAGATAATATAGAAGATATAATTAAAAGAGTTAATATAATATGTGGATATAATAATATCCAAAATAGTCCATATACAGTAGAAAATATAGAATATATACTAAAGGCAAAGGCACTTCAAAAGTAGTAAAAGGTGGTAAGATTGAAGTACAATGAAGATAAAATATATAATAAACAAAAAATAAAAAAGAATGTAAAAAAAATTATTGATACATGTATCTTAATTATATTAATAATTATATTTATATTTAATTTAATTTTATTATGTGAGAATTTTTTTGATAGAGATTATGATAAAATTTTTGGAATATATTTATTTAATATAGTTTCTCGGTAGTATGGAGCCAACTTATGATAAAAATGATGTTGTTTTTGTTATACCAAAGGAACAATATAATATTGGTGATGTAATTACATATAAAAAAGATAATGAAATAATTACACATAGAATAGTAAAAAAAGTAGAATATAGTGAAAAAGAAGAAACATTTATTACAAAAGGTGATAATAATAATATAGAAGATAATTATGAAATAAAAAAAGAAGAAATACTAGGAAAAGTATGTTTTCACATTAAAAAAATTGGTAATATTGTAAGTTATATAAAAAGCAGAAAAGGCTTTATAAATGTAATAATATTAATAATAATTCTCTTTTTGATAAAAAATAAAATAGATAGTAAAAAAATAACTAGAAAAGAAAAAAGAAAAAAATATGAAATAAAAAAATTAAGAGATCAATATTATAGTAAATAAATTTAAAGAAGGAAAATTCTATGAATATATTACGCGAGATAAGAAGAATATCACAAAAAAGCAAAAGAAAAAGAATTATACTAATAGTGTTGCTATGTGTAACATTATTATCAAGTTCATATGCATGGTTTGCAGCTACTAAGACAACAACCTTAAATGGGCTATCAGGACAAGTAAATTCATGGGATGTTGCATATGTAATTTCAGATACAGAAGTTATAGATAAAGAAGTATCATTTGATTTAAGTACAATTTATCCAACTATGCCAACATATGAACAAAATTTGCATATATATAATTTAGGAGAAAAAGGAGCAAATATAAAGTTAGAAATAATATCTGTAAAACTTTTTGGCGAAGAAATTTTAGATAGTTTAAAAGAAAAATTAGAAATAACGAATAAAGATAACAAAATAATTATTTTTGATGATTTATCAAATTCTTCAGAATACCCATTTAAAACTCAAATTGAGTATGACAAACTATTTATTTATGATAAATATGAATATATTTCATATGATGAAAATGGGAATTTTATAGATGCAAAAGATCCAAATGGAAAATATGGATATGAAACAAATAATAGGTCTGTAGCTACAATTAAGATGAAATTTATTTGGAATGGACTAAATGATACATTAGATACTGAATTTGGAAAAAAAGCATTTGAATATTATCAAAAAAGCACTGAAAATACAGAACCTGTTATAAGAGTAAAAGTAAGAGTAACAAGTAGTCACATTCAGTAAAATGTAATATTTCTGTAATATTTCCGTAATAAAAACTTAACATACTTTTTTGCGAAAAATGTTGAAAAAAATATAAGTTTATAATAAAATAAAAAATGATGAGGAGTTATAAACAATGAAAGAGAAAGTAGTCAATTCTGCAAAAAAATTGGCAAGAAAAAAAACAAGAAATCGAGTACTCAAAATAATATTAGTTATAATTGTATTGTTTTTAATAAATCTCTATATAGTATTAAGATTAATGTATATAGGAGAAAATTTCACAGTAACTCTTGATAGTGAATATGGCAGGGAAAGTGGACTTGTTGTTTATGAAGATCCAAATGATATAAAAATCAGGACATATTTAAAGTCTGAACCAATAAATTATTTCACAGATATTTCAGTAAATTGGTTGCCACAGAATATTGACAATGAGGGAAATGGCTCACATAATGGACAAAATTACATAGCATATACATTTTATGCTTCAAATAAGGGACAAGATACAATAAATTATTGGGCAACTATAGAAATAGAAGATGTAATAAAAAATGTTGATGAAGCAATAAGAGTAATGGTAATAAAAAACGGTGAAAGAACAATATATGCCAAAAAAAATAAAAGTACAGGAAATGCAGAAAATAATACACAACCATTTTATTCAGACAATGTTATTATGTTAGAAAAAAATGAAAATTTCCAAGTAGACAGTGAAGATAAATACACAATAGTAATATGGGTTGAAGGTGATGATCCAGATTGCACAGATGAACTTATAGGTGGAGAAATAAAAATGAATATGAGGTTAACAGAAGAACATATAAACTTGGAAAACAATTAAATAGTTATTAATATTAAAAAATAAATTTAATTAAATAAAAGGAAGGAAGAAAAACATGAAAAAAAAATGAACAGAAAAACAAAAGAAAAAGCATAAGTTATTTAGTATTTGTAATTGCTTTAACAGCAATATTACTAGTAATGTCAACTTATGCATGGTTCTCTACACAAAGAGACGTAACAATTACAGGATTGACAGGAGAAGTAAAAGTAGCTGAGGGTCTAGAAATTTCTCTAGATGCTGAAAATTGGGGACAAACAATAGACTTAGCAGACGCAAATTTAACAGGAACAACAGGAAAAACATACAATTCATATACAGGTAATATAAACCACAAACCAGAAGATAATATACTTGCACCAGTATCAACAACAGGTTTTCAATACTATACATCAGCAGAACCGGGTGAAACAAATAGAGGACAAGAACTTCAATTTTATAGTGGTGAAGCAACATCAACAGAAGTTAAAAATATAACAGCAGTTAAAGAAACTAATACAACTTTAAAAGATTACCAAGCAGGATATCCTGGATATTATGCATTTGATGTCTTTTTAAGAAATAATTCAAGAACAACAGATCAAGATGCAACAGATGCATTACAAATAACAAAAGATTCATTATGTCAAATTTTACAAACAGCTAATACTGATGCTAATCAAAAAAATGAAGCAACAGGTTTACAAAACGGAATGAGAGTTGCATTCGCATTATATAGTGGAAAAGGAACAACAACAGATAATGCCGCAGCAATTATAGGTGCAACAACAGGAAGTAGTGCAACAATTAAAAATGTAGCAATTTGGGAACCTAATGCAAACTACCATGTTGCTTACACACAATCATATTTTAGTAGAAAAACACCACAAATTATAGTTACACCAAGTATGATAACAGATTTAACAAATTTAAATGCATCAGCAACAGCTCCATATTATACATTAGATGCTATAACTGGAGATGCTACAAACAAAATTTTAAGATTAGGAACACAAGGTGTATATAATACATATGCATTAAATTCTACATCAGCAGTAGCTGGAGGTGATACACAAAATCCAACAAATGTATTAACAGATGTTTATAACCATACTGTTGACACTACAAAAGTAACATTACAAAAAACATTAAAAACAAAATTAAAATTCACAGATAGTAATGCAGTTAAACCAGAAAATTATAATATTGTAACAGAAGGTTATCAAGATAGACAATTAATCGTTGCAGATTCAGAATCAGATAATACAAACTTTGCAATTCCAGCAAATGCTACAGTAAGACTAAGAGTATATGTATGGTTAGAAGGACAAGATGTTGACTGTATAGCTAATGCATCACACGGAAAAGGTGTAAACTTAGTTATTGGATTAGAAAAACAACCAACAGCAAATACATAATATAATAAAAATAAAAGACACTAGGATTATTAGTGTCTTTTATTAATAAAAATACTTAGTTGAAAAAATAGAATATAACTTATTTTCAGCAAAGTTTTATACATATTCTCTGTATAAGGAAGGAATAAGATAAAATGAATTTATTAAGATGGAAAAGAAAAAGGCTAAAAAAAATAAATATAAAAAAATTTCTTATAATATCTTTTTATTTTATAATGACATCATTTGCATGGTTTTCTTTTTCAAAGAGATTAGATAATGAAATAAATTTAGATATGGTATCTTGGAATGTAATATTTTCAAAAGACAATAATGTAATCACAAATACAGAAAATATAGATTTATCATTCACAAACTTATACCCAAGCACTTCTGATAGCCTAACAATAGATATTCAAAACAATGGACAATCACCAATAAAAATAGTATATATAATAAAAAATATAACGATAATGGGAAAAACTTATAATATTAAAGATGATATTAATGCAGAAAAAGGTAAAGACTATATAATATTAGGAAATCCATCGATTATTGATGAAAGATATGGTCAAGATATTCTTAATAATGAAACATTACTAAATAATCCAAATATATTAGAAGGAATAGACAATAGTCTTATAGTTGATAATGAATATACACATGTACCATTTTATTTAACAATAGATAAAACAGAAAGATTATTAACAGGTGAAAGAGGAACTGTAAATTTAGCAATTAATTGGCCAGCAGAAGATGAAAATATAGAAAATAAAGACTTATTAGATTCAACATGGGGACATTCATTTGCTAAATATATGAAATATTGCCAAGAAAATAACATACCACTAGAATCAACCATTTCAGTGAATATGCAACTGATAGCAACACAAGATATAGATGGTGAAAATACATAAAATGTAATATTACAAAAATATTACAAAAATATTACAATATAAAGATTATTTAATACAATTGTAACAGAAATATCATTGTTATTCATGGAAAAATATTATATAATACATAATATATAGAAAACTTAAGATTAGGAGGAACAAATGAAAACGGCAAAAGTTGGTAAAGAAGAAAGCGAAAAAATACAAGAAAAAGATATAATTGTCGAAGAAAAAAAGAAAAAAACAACAAAAAAAGAAAAAACTCCTAAAACTAAGGTGGTTAGGAAGAAGAAAACAGAAGTTGCAAAAAAAGAAACAAAAGAAGAAATTGAAAAAGACAAAACAGAAGAAATTTTAGAAGAGCCAAAAACCAAAAAAAGTACAAGTTCAAAAAAAGAGATAAAAATAGAAAATGATGAAGTAAATAATTTAATGAATTTGAGATTACAAAGTTTTAATTGTAAAATAGATGTTCAAAAAGACAATTATAATTTTTATTATAATAAAGATAAATCAAGTTTAATATCTAATTATAAAAATTTACAAATAATATGTAAAAAGAAATTTGTTTATATAGAAAGAGTCAATGATAAATTCTTAATTGAAACAAATCAAAATTTCGAATTGAATTATGTTGTTAGCGAGTTAAAAAGAGTAGATGATGTAACAAGTTTTTATGTATCAAATTTGGCACAATTAGAAATTGAAGATAAAAAAATAAAATTGATAATAGATGAATTAAAGATTGCTGAAAATAGTACACAATCTAATTCAAAACTTATTATATCAGAAGTAGATGGAAAAGTTTATTTGCCATATACAAAAGAAGAATTGAAAAAAGCAATTCAAAAAAGTAATAATTCAAATATTGAAGAAGTAATAAATCAAAATTATGTAGTACCAATTGAAAAATATAAAAACTCAATTATAGCAAGATATCATGAAGGATATACATTAATGAGAGAAAGAGAAAAAAAGAGTAAAAAACAAGCTGTATTGCTAGGACTAGAATTAATGTTTGAATTCAATTTACATCCAGCAATAATTACAGCATGTAAAAATCTTGAACAATTAGACATTTATTTGGATTGTTTAGAAGATAATGAATTAGAAAAATTCTCATGTTTTAAAATTATATATAAAGTATTACCAACATTAGGTAAAATAAAAGAAAAAAATAAATTGAAAAATGTGGATGCTTAAATAAAACCGTAAATTGTTAAATGAGAGTTTAATGATTTATGGTTTTTATTAGTTACAAAACATTGCATATTTGTAAGATATATTTTATAATTGAAATGAAAAAAATGTTGAAGCAGTTATGTGCTAAACTCAATATTTATTATAGAACTAATATTAAAAGGGAATGAGGAAAGTTTTTATGTTAAAAAAAGAACGAGGAATAACATTAATAGCATTAATAGTAACAATTATTGTAATAATTATAGTAGCTGGAATAACTATATCTGCAATAACTGGGAATAAAGGAATAGTCAATCAGGCAGAAATATCTAAAAATAAATCTGAAAGACAAGAAATAATAGAAAATGCTAAAACAGAAGTAACAAATGTTGTTATGGAAAATGTAGGAACAGACTTAACAAGAAGCCAATTAAAAGAAATATTAGATAAATATTTTGATAATGTGCCAGATGATTATACTTTAGACACAGAATTAACAACAAAAAGTGAATATGGTAATTATAAAATAAAGGTATCTGAAATATATGATAGAACAGCAGTATTAGCAGATAATTCAAATGACACAACAACACCTGTAAATACAAGTAGTACAAATACTGGAAATACAACTAATTCGAGTGGAAACACTTCAAACGATAGTAATTCAAATGGAAGTAGTTCAAGTGTAAATAATTCAACTAGCACAAGTAATACTCTATCATCAGAAACTACAGAAGGTTCAGAAAATAATAATACAAATCAAGGACAAACAAATAGTACAAGAGAGCCAGAAGAAATAAATACAACAGGTGTGAAATTAGACAATAAGAGTATAGTTCTAGATTTAAATGGAGAAAAAACAATAAAATTAAATGCAACACCTACCCCAAGTAATGCTAATAAAAATACAACAATGAAGTGGACAAGCAAGAAAAAAAAAGTTGCAACAGTTACACAAAATGGAACAGTAACAGGAAAAGCAGTAGGAAATTCCACAATAATGGCATCAACACCTAATGGAAAAAGTGCTGAATGTTTGGCAGTTTGCCAGGCTAAAATTACAGGAATAACTATAAATCCTGTAAATGCTTCTATACAAATAGGAAAAACTATACAATTGACTGCAGAGGCTACTCCTAGTACCGTTACAGAAAAAATAACATGGAAGACTAATAATGAGGATGTTGCTAAGGTAAATAGAAATGGAATTGTAACGGCGGTAGGAAATGGTAAGACAATAATAATAGCACAAAATCCAAGTGGAACAATAAAAGCAACATGTACAGTAACGGTAACATCTGGAGAAAATAAATTGATGTTGGCAAATACATTTACAGAAGATGAGAAAAAGACGTGGGATGAAGTTGTACAAGCAGTTGAAAATTATAAATTTCTAACGAATAATGGTGATTTATATGATTTGGGTGAATATTACACTAAAATTAAAGAGAGTTTAGAAAAACTAGATGAAATTAATTCCAAAATTGAAAAAATACAAACTATGTCATATTTAAGAGGAACAATACCAAGAGGAGTGATAGAAAGTATAAAATTTAAAAAAGGGCAAGTGCCAACAAGCGGAGTAATAGAACAATTTGATGCATCAGCAGGTGAAGATGGAAGCATAATAGGATATTATACAGATGAAGATAATAATGAATTATATGAGCTAACAATTATAAGTGATTATGAGATAATTGCAAATAATGATTCATCGATGTTGTTTGCATGGATGACTAGTTTAAAAAATATAGACTTTGAAAATTTGAATTTTAAAGATGTAACTAATATGAAAGGTATGTTTTATGAATGTAGCAGCTTAACAAGTTTAGATATGAGTGAAATAGATACAAGTAAAGTAACAGATATGGGTGATATGTTTTATGGATGTAGTGTTTTAGGAAGCTTAGATTTAAGAGGTTTGGTTACAAACAAAGTAACTGATATGAGTCAAATGTTTTATGAATGTAATAGTCTAATAAGTTTAGATGTAAGTGGATTTGACACTAGTCAGGTAATGAATATGAATAAAATGTTTTATAATTGTACTAATTTGGCGAGTCTAAATTTAAATGGATTAAATACAAGCAAAGTAACTGATATGAGCTATATGTTTTATAATTGTACTAATTTGACGAGTTTGGATGTAAGTAAATTGGATACAAGTCGAGTAACAAGTATGAAAATTATGTTTGGCGGATGTACTAACTTGACAAGCTTAGATGTAAAGGGACTCAATACAAGCCAAGTAATCGATATGAGTATGATGTTTTATAATTGTACTAACTTAACAAGCTTAAATTTAAATGGATTAAATACAAGCCGACTAATTAATATGAGTAGTATGTTTTGCAAATGTGATAATTTAACAAGTCTAGATTTAGGTTACATAGATACAAGCCAAGTAACTGATATGAGCAAAATATTTTATAAATGTAGTAGCTTAGCAAGTATAAATTTGAATAACTTTAATACAAGTAAAGTAAAAGATATGTATGGTATGTTTGGCAACTGTAGTGGATTAACAAGTTTAGAAGTGAGTAATTTTGATACAAGTCAAGTAACAAAAATGGGCTGGATGTTTTATGATTGTACCAACTTACCAACTCTAGATGTAAGTAATTTTAATACAAGCCAAGTAACAGATATGGATAATATGTTTTATTATTGTGATAATTTAACAACTTTAGATGTAAGTAATTTTAATACAGGACAAGTAACGGATATGAATAGTATGTTTGAAGGATGTAGTAATCTAACAAATTTAGATGTAAACAATTTTGAGACGAGTAAAGTAAAAAATATGAATAGTATATTTAAAAACTGTAGTAGCTTAACTAGTTTGGATGTAAGTAATTTTGAAACAAGTCAAGTAACGGATATGATGAATATGTTTTATAAATGTAGCAGTCTAACTAGTTTAGATGTAAGTAATTTTGACACAAGACAAGTAAAATGTATGAGATTTATGTTTGGAACATGTAGTAGATTAAGCAATATAGATGTAAGTAACTTTAATACGAGTCAAGTAACAGATATGATGTATATGTTTTATGAATGTAGTAGTTTAACGAGTTTGGATTTAAGTAATTTTGATACAAGTCAAGTAAAAGAGATAAGTAATATATTTTATGGATGTAGTAGTTTAATTAGCTTGAATTTAAGTAATTTTAATACGAGTCAAGTAACTTATATGGAAAATATATTTTATGGATGTAGTAGCTTAACAAGTCTAGATGTAAGTAATTTTGATACAAGTCAAGTAACAAAAATGGGCGGGATGTTTTATGAATGTAATAGTTTAACTAGTTTGGATTTAAGTAATTTTAATACAAGCCAAGTAACAAATATGGACTCTATGTTTTGGAAATGTAGTAATTTAACAACAATATATGTAAGTAAATATGATGAAACAACTGATAAAGGATGGACAGTAAAAAATGTAGAGTATTCATTTGGTATGTTTTATGAGGCAGTAAAATTGGTTGGTGGAAATGGAACAAAATATAATTCAAGTAACAAGGATGATGAAACATATGCAAGGATAGACGAAGCTGGACAATTAGGTTACTTAACAGATATAACAAAAAAAGGAATAAGATTAGATAAATATAATATAATACTAGATATGAGTGGAAATAAAACAGCTAAGTTAACAGCAACGATAAGTCAAGATATATCAAATAAAAATAGTAAAATAACATGGACAACTAGCGATAGTACGAAAGTACAAGTAGATCAAGAAGGAAATATAACAGCAAAAGCTATTACAACAAGTAATAATGCTGTTACAATAACAGCAACAACATCAAGTGGATATAATGCAAGTTGTTTAGTTGTTGTAAAATCATCTATAACTAGTATATCAGTAAGTCCAACAAGTGGAAATATGGAAGTTAATCAGACATTGCAATTAACACTAGTAATAGATCCAGAAACAACAACAGAAAAAATAACATGGAAAAGTAGAAATAAAGATGTAGCTAAAGTAGATAATAATGGAAAAGTAACGGCAATAGGAAATGGAAAGGTAGAAATAATAGCACAAAACCCAAGTGGAACAATAAAGGCAATATGTACATTAACAGTGACTGAAGCAATAGCACCAGAGCCCCCAACAATAACACCTGATTATAATGAAGAACTTGGAACAATTGAAATTAATGTAAATTTATCGTCTATAGATGAAAATATGGAATCAACTAATTCTTCAGAACTAATTAATTCTATAATTGAATCCGAAAAATTTAATGTTGGAATTTTCCTTGATGAAGATGGTACTATATTAGCATTTGAAGATTATAACAAAGAAATAAAATTTGAAAATTCTAATAGTACAACAGTTAGTTATAATAATATTCCCGAAGGAACTTATTACATTTTTGCACTTGATGAAGATGGAAATCCAATAAATGTATCAAGTTTTTGGACAGGAAATACTAATTATATGTTATCTTATAATTTTGGAACTGATATGAATGAAACAAATAGTGTTACAGTCAAAAGTAAATCTAAACAACAAGTAGTACTTAACTATGTTGTAACGATTGTGCCTGATGGTAGTTGATGCTATAAAGTAAAGAGAATAGCAAGTAAAACTTATATAGTAATAAAACATTGAAAAAAATGACATGTGAAGTAATACCTAGTATTTTATAATACTAGGTATTACTGTTTTAAAAAGTGTCAAATTTCCTAATTGAACATAATATAAAATAATTTTCTCTACTATTGACATTAAAAATGATTATTGATATTATTTTATTAGAAATAAATAAGAGAAAAAATATAATTGATTATACGAGAAAAGATAGATAATATAAGCATATAGAAAATAAAAAAATATATATAATTGGGGGATAATATGTTAAAAATAGAAACAAAAGAAAGAGGAATAACCTTAATAGCACTTGTAGTAACAATAATAGTAATGTTAATATTATCAGGAATAACAATATCAGCAATAAAAGGAAAATCAGGAATAGTATCAAGAGCAGATGAATCAAAAAGCCAAACAGAAAGAAAAGAAGTAATAGAAAAAGCAAGATTGACTATATCTGATAAGGTAGTAAACAATGGAGGAAACGAGCTAACAAGAAGTGAACTAAAAGAAATACTTGAGAAATATTTCATAGAAGTACCGGAAGATTATACAATGGAAACAGAATTAACAACCAAAAGTGAATACGGAAACTATAAAATAAAAATATCAGAAGTATATGATAGAGGAGTAGTGCTAGCAAGTGAAGAAGGAACGAGTAATAGTGTAGCAACTTCGCCAACAACATCAAGTACAGGAAATAATGGAAGCATGTCTAATAGTGGAAACACATCAGGAAAAACAAATACATCAGTAAATAATGGGAATGCAACAAATGGTGGAAGTACTTCAGGAGAAACAAATATTTCAGAAAATAGTGGAAATACAGGAACAGGAGGAAACGTAAACAGTACAACAGAAATAGATGTAACAGGAATAGAGATAGACAAGCAAACAGCAACAATAGACATAAATAGAGAAAACACATTACAATTAAATAGTAAGTTAAATCCAACAAATGCAAATAAAAATACAAAAATAACATGGACAAGCAAGAAAAAAACAATAGCAAGTATAAGCACAACAGGACTAGTAACAGGAAAAAAAGTAGGAAACTCAATGATAATGGCAACAAGTCAAAATGGATATAGTGCAGAATGTTTGGTAGTATGCCAAGCAAAGATAACAGAAATAACAGTAAACCCAGTAACAGCAAGAATACCAGTTGGACAAACAATACAATTAACAGCAACAACAAGCCCAGGGACAATAACAGAAAAGGTAACATGGAAAAGTAGAAATGAAGATGTAGCGAAAGTATATAATAATGGAAATGTAACAGCAGTAGGAAAAGGAGTAGTAGAAATAATAGCACAAAATCCAAGCGGAACAATAATGGCAACATGTACAATAACGGTAACATCTGGAGAGAATAAATTGATGTTGGCATATACAGAAGAAGAAAAGAATATGTTAGATGAATATTTTCAATATTTTGAAAAAAATGTTATAAATGGTGAAGAACTTAGTGAAGAAGAAAATCAAAGAATTGAAGAAATTGAAAATAAAATGGAAAAAATGTCAACAATACCATATTTAAGAGGAACAATAGCAAGAGAAAAAATAGAAAGTATAAAATTCCAAAAAGGAGAAGTCCCAACAAGTGGAATAATAGAACAATTTGATGTATCAGAAAATAAAGATGGTAGCATAATAGGATATTATACAGATAAAAATAATAATGAATTATATGAGTTAACAATTATAAGTCAAGAGAATATAATAACAAATGAAGATTCATCAATGTTGTTTGCTTACCAAACTAATTTAAAAAGTATAGATTTTGAAAACTTAGAATTTAAAGATGTAACAAATATGAGAATGATGTTTGAAGGATGTACAAATCTAACAAGTTTAGATTTAAGTAAATTTGATACAAGTAAAGTAACAGATATGAAAGAGATGTTTGAAGGATGTACTAATTTAACAAGTATAGATTTAAGCAAATTTGATACAAGAAGAGTAACAGATATGAGTATGATGTTTATGGGATGTACAAATTTAATAAATTTAAATTTGAGTAAATTTAATACTGAAAAATTAAAAAGTGTATATGGAATGTTTCTTAGTCTTGAAAATATAGAAATAATAGATGTAAGTAATTTTGATACAAGTAATATAAAAAATATGGGAATGATGTTTGCAGGATGTAGTAATTTAACAAGTCTGGATGTAAGCAATTTTAATACAAGTAATGCAATAAATATGAGTGGAATGTTTATTGGGTGTAGTAATTTAACAAGTTTAGATGTAAGTAATTTTGAAACAAATCAAGTAAAAGATATTAGTAATATGTTTGGAATGTGTAGTAAGCTAACAACCATAGATGTAAGTAATTTTGATACAAGTACTGCAATAAATATGAGTGGAATGTTTGCGGGATGTAGTAATTTAACAAGTTTAGATGTAAGTAATTTTGAAACAAATCAAGTAACAGATATAACAAGTATTTTTTCTGGATGTAGTAGTTTAATAAGTTTGAATGTAAGTAAATTTGATACGAGTAAAGTAACAGATATGACACGTATGTTTAATGGATGTAGTAGTTTAATAACTCTAGATTTAAGCGGATTTGATACAATCAATGTAACAACAATGTATGACATGTTTTTGATGTGTAGTAGTTTAACAACAATATATGTAAGTGAATATAATGAAATAACAAATAAAGGATGGACAACCAAAAATGTAACAGATTCAAGCAAAATGTTTTCTGACGCAACAAAATTAGTTGGAGGAAATGGAACAACATATGATTCAAATAATGCAGATGCAACATATGCAAGGATAGATAAAGAAGGAGAGCCAGGATATTTTACACATAAGACAATAAAAACATATGGAATAAAATTAAAATTAACAGCAAATTCACATTTAACAACATCAAATGAAACACCTATGTTATTTTCTGTTGTTCGGAACAAAAAATGGCGAAAAAATATATGATAATATTATTACAGTAGATGTAGATTCAGTAGGAACATATTTAAAAGATATTTCTTCAATTGGAGAAAGTGGAACAGAAGTTACAGTAACAGCACTATATATAGGAAACAATAAATTAAATTGTGACTCTGCACAAAGTATTATAATTGATGGTTCAGAACAAACAATTGAATATAGTATTGATTATGCTGGTTATGTATACTCAAATTCATATTTAGAAATAGAAAAAAGTGTAAAATAAATAATTTTAAATAATAGTGTAAAGGAAAAAATAAAATGAAAAACAAAAAAATTATATTAATATTTCTAATAGTATTAGCGATATTATTTGGAATTGCAAATATTGTATATGCATATTTTACCACATATGTAACTGCAAATGGACGGTTTTGTAATATCATTATCAAGTCCAACTGTAAATATATATAATGAAAATGAAAACGTTAAATTTATGGTAGATAATAGTATAAATTATGAAACTTTTGTTAGAATTAAAATTATAGAACCAGAAGGTGTTGATATAATAAAACAAGACAGTGATGATTGGTATTGGAATGAAGATTATTTTTATTGTAAAAATATAGTTATTCCAGGAGAAAATATACAATTACCATCAATTGATGTAACAACTGAGAAAGCAAGTGGAGAAAAGTATATCTTAAGATTTATTGCAGAAGCAATTGAAACATCATATGACGAAAAAGGAAATAAATATGCAGACTGGAATAAAAAAATAAATATTCTTGAAGGAGAATGATTATGAAGAAAAAAAAGAAAATAATAATTATTTTAATTTTAATTGTATTAATAATTTCCTTTTTACTATATAAAGTAGGTAATAGTGCTTATAGAAGTATAAATGGAATAAAAAAAGCATCTTTAATTTACATGAGTGCAATAGGTGTAAGTTTATTGGAAAATGGTGAAATAATTAATTCAAGAGATTATTACTCAGATGGAACTTGGAGTGGAAATGATGAAGGAAAATTATTTAAAAATTTGTTAGGAGAAAATGATATATATTTAATTGGAAAAACATATAATGAAGAAATTTGTGCAAAAAATACAGGAAGAATTGATGAGTATGTAAGAATAATTATTACTAAGTCTTGGCAAGATACTGAAGGAAAAAGGGCAACAAATATATCACCTGATTTTATTGAATTGAATTTTTTAGAAAATACAAATTGGGTTATATCAGAAAATCAAAGTACTCGAGAAAGAGTGGTTGCATATTATAAAAAAATCTTAGAAACTGGAGAAAGTACAGATAATATTATAAATGGAATAAGATTAAATGAAGAAGTAAAAAATGAATATAATATCACAAATAATGATGGAAATATTGAAATAACAAAAATATATGATGGATATTCGTTTGAAGTGTCAGTAGAAATAGATGCTGTTCAAACACATAATGCTGTAGATGCAATAAAATCAGCATGGGGAGTAGATGTAACAATAAATGATAATGGCGAAATAATAGAGGTTCAATGATATATGTAATTTTAATAAAATACAAATGAAAATATAATATATCTAAGAGAAAATTTATAGTAATATAGTATTAATAGAAATAGAAAAATTTTGAAAAAGATATTAATAGATAGAGAAGTTGCTTTTGAATTAAGAGATAAAATTTTAGAACCAGCAATTTCTCTATTTTTATTACAACTATTTTTAAATAAGATTTTAAACATCATAATTTTACAAAAAAGTTAGCAAAAACACTTGACAAGTGCTAAAAAATGTTATAATATAATATACGAAATTAGCAAACAATATAAAAGAGTGCTAAAAATGCAATTTCCTAAAAAGAAAAGAGGAGGAAAGAAATTGCTAGAAGAAAGAAAAAAAAGAGTATTACAAGCAATTGTAGAAGAATATATTAAAACAGCTGAACCAGTTAGTTCAGGAGCCATAATGAATCTAGAAGGGCTAGAATATAGTAGTGCCACAATAAGAAATGAAATGGCAGAACTAGAAAAAATGGGATATATAGAAAAAACTCATACATCATCAGGAAGAGTACCATCAGCAAAAGGATATAGATATTATGTTGATGAACTATTAGAAGATAATAAAATAACAGTTGATGAAATAGATTATATAAGTAAAAAGCTTGAAACAAAAGTAAATGAATTAGAAGAAATAACACAAATAGCATCAAGCACAATATCAGAAATAACACATTATACAACAGTAACAATTGGGCCAAATACAGATGAACAAAAAATAGAAAATATAAAATTTGTACTATTAAGTCCAAGAATGATGATGGCAGTAATATTAACAGATAATGGATTAGTAAAAGAAACAATAATAAAATTTGATGAAGACATTTCAGAAAAACAAGTAGGAACACTAAGTTATATGTTTAATAACAAATTAAAAGGTGAGCCAATATCAAAAATAGATAGGCCACTAGAAAAATATTTAGTAGATGAAATGAAATATAGTGTAAACTTAATAAAACCAATTATTGAACAAATGAAAAAAGTAGTAGAAGAAGAAAAAGTACATTTAGAAGGAGCAAAACAACTATTTGAATTACCAGAATTTAATAGTTTGGAAGTCGCAAAAAACTTTGTAAACATATTAGACGAAAAAGAACTTATGGCAGATATGTTAAATACAGGAATAACAAAAGACATAAATGTATATATAGGAGAAGAAAACGAAAAAGACGAACTAAAAGATTTCAGTATAGTAACATTTAAGCATAGAATAGGAAATAAAGATTTGGGAACAATTGGTATAATAGGACCAAAAAGAATGGACTATGCAAAAGTAATATCTGTTATGAAATATATTAGTAAAAAATTAAATGATAACAATAACTCAAATGAATAAAAGAAAGAAGGTTAAAATATGAAAGACGAAGAAAAAATAGAAAAAAAAGATACACTCCAAGATGAAACAGAAAATAAAAAAGAACAAAAAGAAGAAAAAAAAGATTGTATAATAGATCCAAAACAACATGAACTAGACGAATTAAATGATAGATATAAAAGAGTACTTGCAGAATTTGAAAATTACAAAAAAAGAAGCAGTAAAGAAAGAGAAACATTATACAATTCAATATTAGGAGACATTGTTGGTGTATTCTTACCAGTAGTAGACAACTTAGAAAATGCATTAAAAGCAGAAACAAAAGACTCTGAATATAAAAAAGGAATAGAACTAGTATTAAAGCAATTTAAAGATATACTAAAATCAAAAGGTGTTGA